>Ga0268262_10000640_pt1 | contig 45368 bp, 20 predicted proteins | sample TergutNc150P3_FD_190354 | JGI IMG/M metagenome (GOLD analysis project Ga0268262, IMG submission 190354) | Nasutitermes corniger P3 segment gut microbial community from laboratory colony in Florida, USA - Nc150 P3 (SPAdes) (version 2) | ecosystem: Host-associated > Arthropoda: Insects >... | reverse complement strand
AGGGATGAGCTTGTCAATAGAAAATGGAAATATTTTTGCAATAGTTTATCCATATTTTCCTTGCCCCGGCATGCGCGCAATACGTTGCTACGCTCTGCCCGTTGGATACTCTCTCCTGTATCACCTCTGCCCGTTGCACCAGCCGGACCTCCAGGGTTGTGGTCCATCAACAGGTCGGCAAAAAAGGCGCATATACCGAGCACATAGCCGCGATGGCCGTCCTCCCCGTCCGCGATGAATATCCGGGACCTTGGTGTAGTTTTCCGGGGGAAACTGGAGTTCAATGACCTTGCGGAACAGGTGGGGCAGCAGGTCGGGTAGGTTGGCGTCCAGGTTACCGCGTTGCCCTGGCCGTTCTGGGACTTGTAGACTACCAGGGTGCCGGTGATCAGGTCGATAATGTCGGCGAGCATGATGGTGAGGTTCAGGCCCGCGCACGCCAGCGCTGGTACGCTCCTAGTGCTATACGCTTTTGCAGTCCCCCCAAGCATCACCATTGCCGCAACGAGCCCCTGGCAGTTGTGTATGAGCAACAGTTCCCGAATGACACCTTCGGAAGCATCACCTGGCTCATCAAGTAGAGTAGGAAAGAGCCGCCTTGCCATATCGCTATGGTAGGTTTGCCCAGACCCCTCCCAAAACCGAACGTACACCTCTCGATGTATTCGGCTCGCCATGATTACTTGTCAGAGTATTTCAAGGATGGTGGATTTTGCAATGACAGCGTACACAGACCGCAATTGTTTTGCGCCGTTTCGCTATCATTGTTGTTTCCCACAGAGTTTTGCCTTTGAGGTTCTTCACTTTATTCACATGATGCATTTCGAGCGGTATTCCAGTCTTGCCGCAAAGTTCACACACCTCAGCGGCTAACCTGCTCTCAAAAGGTGAGCGCGCGCTGCCGTGTACCAAAGAAGCGCTTGTAATTATATCGCTAAACCACGGGTTCTTTTTGCAATCCATAAAGTTTGCAAATTTCCGGTGGCCCGTTCCCTTTTTGGTCTTGTATGTGATATGCCAGCCGCCTTCACCATCGGGATTCTTTTTGATGATTTGCCGACTGGTGGTCTTATGCTTACCAGCAAGGGTCTTCAGACAGCTATACTCCATCAAATAAGCGAAAAAGCTCAGTTTGTTGAAGTTGCTGGCCAATGCGTAGTAATTGCAAATGCCGCGCAGCTCGGAGTTGAACACGGTCACGATCTCCAAGTCCGTGCATGAGTAAAGGAACTTGCGTGCGATCGGCTCAATTGCACCATTATGTTGTTGCTGGGCGATTGATTTTTGGAATAGGAAGGGCATAATTTTATCGTCAAACGGCACACATAGCTCCACTTTACCATTCATTGTTCGTTGCAAGTGTTTGCCATGCGGCTTGACGGAACTATCCCGCCTTACCCGAATGTCGTAGCCCAAGAATCTTGCGTACTGATTGCTGTGCGTGATGAGCGTTTTTTCCTCTGATAGCTCCATCTTTAAGGACTGGCTGATGAATTCTGCGAATCGCCGTCTAATGTACTCACAGTCCGCCCTACTGCCTTTGACCCCGATTATGAAATCATCTGCATACCGGATATATTTGATTGCTTTATCGGTTTTTGGTGAGCAGGGGGTTTTGCGCATGAGGGCTTGTGTAGCCTTTATGCGTTTGAGCAATTCGGCTTTCTCCTGACCTGCCGCCGTTTTCAGTCGCCATTTAAGCTTTCCATTAACAGCGCGCAGGTCTTTGTATTCCTCCGTGTACTTTTTCTCTTTGGGCCACCTCGAAAAACCCTATTGCCTGAGCAAGGAAGAAATGATATAATAGGGGCATGAACCAGATAGGATTTTTCGACGAGAGCAAGCGGCTGGGGACGCTGAGCAAGCTGGGGGACCGGCTTGAGTGGCTGAACAGGGTGATGGACTGGCGCATTTTCGAGGAGACGCTTGAGCGGGTGCGGCCCGACAAGACGAAGCGCGGCGCGGGGGGGCAGGCCGCCATTTTCCAACGGAATGCTGTTCAAGGCCGTCATTTTGCAGGCGCTGTACAACATTTCGGACGACCAGATGGAGTTCCAGATCAACGACCGGCTGAGCTGGCAGCGGTTTCTGGGGCTGTCGCTGGGGGAAAAAGTGCCGGACAGCAAGACGATCTGGCTGTTCCGGGAGCTGCTGACGACCAGCGGCGCTTACGACGAGTTGTTTGAGTTGTTCAACGCGAGGCTGCTGGACATCGGCGTAATCACGCGGGAGGGCAGCATCGAGGACGCGACCTTCGTCGATGTGCCCAAGCAGCGCAACAAAAAAGAAGAGGACGCGGCCATCAAGGCCAACGAAACGCCCCAAGGCTGGGAAGACGAGCCGCACAAGCTGGCGCAGAAGGATCAGGACGCGCGCTGGGCGAAGAAGGGGGCCGAGACGCACTACGGCTACAAAAATCACGTAAAAGTTGACAAAGTGAGCAAGATCATCACAAAATGGCGCGTGACGGCGGCGAATGTCAACGACATTGAAATGATGCTGGCGCTTCTGGACGGGCACGACCGGGAGCTCTGGGCGGACAGCGGCTATACCAAGGCGGCCTACGTGGAATTGCTGAAAAAGTACTACCCCGATTTGGTCCTGCACATCAACGAAAAAGCTGAGAAGGGCCGTCCGCTGACGGAGGAACAGAAGGCAAGCAACCGCGAAAAGTCCCGCGTGCGCGCAAGAATCGAGCACGTCTTTGGCCACATGCATACCTCTATGGGCGCTCTGACCCTGCGCTGCATCGGCATCGCCCGCGCGGAAAGCAACCTCGTGCTGCGCAACCTGGCCTACAACCTGTCGAGATATTCAACCTTGCGAAGGCTCGACCGAGCGCCTGCCCTGGCATAGCCGCGTCGCGGCGTGGGCAAAAACGCCCCTAAACACTGATTTATCCGGCTTTTGGCCCCTCTCAAGCATTTTCTCTCTCCGTTTGTGACGAATGTTCCCGCGCTTGGGGCCTCGCAGCCCCTGCTCCTTGGGGTTTTTCGAGGTGGCCTTTGGGGGAATTGAATTCAGTTGCCAGAGCCGCAGCAAATTTGTCCAGCTCATTCAGGTAGATGTTCGCGAGAATTGGCGAGGCAATGCCGCCTTGGGGGCAGCCGGAATGAGTGGTATGATAACGCCAGTCTTCCATATATCCCGCCTTGAGGAATTTCCAGATGAGTTGGATCAGCCGCGCATCCTTTATTTTGGAACCGATAATGCCTACCAGAACATGATGGTCGATGTTGTCAAAACAGCCCTTGATATCGCCTTCAATGAACCATGTCACGCCTGTGAACTCCTTTTTTAAGGATTTCAATGCAGTGTGACAACTTCTATCAGGACGAAAACCATGTGAGGCGTTTGAGAATATAGGCTCGTAAACGGATTCCAATATCATTCTCAGCACTTCCTGCACCAATTTGTCTGTAAAAGTTGGGAGTCCAAGGGGACGCTTTTTAGCGCTGTTTTGTTTCTTTGTCACATATGCTCGCCGAACCGGTCGAGGCGTGTAGGTTCCTTCTGTCAGGGCCTGAATGATTTTGCTGACCTTTTCCCTGCTGAACCCATCCGCCGTATCATCATCGACACCTTTTGTTGCTGCGCCTTCGTTGCTATAGAGGTTCTTGTACGCAAGATAGTACAAATCAGGCCGTAGCATGTAGCGATACAGCCTCGTGAAGATTTCCTCTTGGTTGTTCCTTGAATTTGCTCTGATTTTATCTAAAATCTCGGTTGTTGGTTGCATAGAGGTATTCCTCCCTAATCAAATTTGATTTTAGAAACGCAATCACTGTCTCCCTTCGCCATGTAGACGGCTTTCCCGTCCTCGGACTACTACGGAGACTCCGTTGCCATATTGGATATTCAGCGTCATCTTCCTTGCCTGTGAGGGCTTGGAATTTATCACCCAGAAGGCATTACGCATAGCCTTTTCAGGCATTCCAACTTAGGCAATCCCCAGTTAGTGCAATAAGTAGGCAAATGCGGATTGTCGGATATGCTTTCGTTTCGTTATCACCAGTTCTCTGGCTTGTTATATGAATCGTTTGGCAACCCATCTGACTACGGCTAAATCAGATGGTATTCATATCAGAGGTTGATACCATCGCATGCGCGGTTGGGTACATACACATTCCTCTGCCCGGACTTAACAGGAACTTGAAACTCACATTCAACAATTACAGTTTTATCCTCGTATCCGCTTAACGTAACGGCTCAGCCTCGCGCTTGTGTATAGAGCGGCTCGCCGTTTTCCTGCCATGCTACAGTCCCGTGTCGGCTTTCGCCTTTCGGTTAGGCAGGTCGTTTCCCCTGTTACCATAGGGGGTAGTGCCTTACGCTACTCGTTATTGCACCCTATCTGGGCGCACGCCTTATTAGATAGTTGGATGGGATTGAATCTCAGGGTTTGTGGCGAGCCACTGCTGGCTATGCATGCCGCATGGTCTTCTTACGGATCAGGGCGCATGCCGGGGCAAGGAAAATATGGATAAACTATTGCAAAAATATTTCCATTTTCTATTGACAAGCTCATCCCTCGGTGGTATCCTTTTTTTGAAAGGTTTTCACATTGAAGGAGGAGCGAACATGAAGAAATATTTTTTGAAACCCCTGGCAGTTCTCTTGGCAGTGGTGATGCTCACCCAGGTTGCGCCGCTGCATGGTGTGATCAAGGCATCGGCCGCCGCGCCAGCCGCGCAGCTGAGCGATGTGCCATCCGCTCCGGATGCATACGGGGAGCCTTCGCGGCACGTCAGCGAGGACGTATCGCTGCGCACGGCGGACTCGAAAATCTTCAATAACGAGGACGGCTCGAGCACGGCCTACGTGTATCCGCAGGCCGTGCATTTCGAGGATAAAAACGGGGACTGGCAGGAGTATGACAACACCCTGGTCAAGCAGGGTGATTTTTATGCGCCGAGGGCCAGCGACTTCGACATCGCTTTGCCGGCCGTGCTGGGCGGAAACAAGGCGATCAAGATGAAATACGGGCCGCAGGGGTTCACGCTCGGCGTGCCGGGCGCGGCTGCCGAGGCCGTCGTGCCGGACCTGGATGAGTTGGAAATGATGGCGCTGCAAGACGTGCTGAAGGACGTAGACCTCAGCGGGGCGCAGGAGGGCGATTTCGACCCGGATTCGTTCCCGGTCGCGTTTTTGAACCAGCAGATGAGCGCCGTGCGTAACCTGGAATCGGTCATATATTATCCGGACGCCTTCCCGGGCGCTCACCTGGAGTACACAATACTTCCGGAGCAGATCAAAGAGAATATTTATGTTGTTGAAAAGCAAAAAAAATACGTCTACAGCTATACGCTGGACCTGCAAAATCTTGTGGCCGTGCAAAAGGACGATCGTACAATCGAGCTGTTCTGCGCGCAGACCGGCGACCTGAGAGTCAAAATCGAGGCCCCCTACGCCGTGGACGCCGCGGGCGAAATGAACGCGCAGGCGCTTACGCTTAAGCTGAAGGGGGACACCCTGACCGTAACCGCGGACCGCAAGTGGATGAACGCGAAGGAGCGCAAATTCCCGGTGACACTGGATCCCAGTTACCAGTTTTCCGTGAATGAAAACACGATGGCCTGCGTCAGCGTGAACGATAAGCTGGGGCGCACCGGCGACCTTTCTTTCCAGCTCAATGTCGGCAGCAGGAAGGGCTTCACCGGCCTTTTGGGCAATGTAGGCGAAAAGAACGTAAACCGATCCTACCTGCGTTTCGAGATGCCGGAGCTGCCAAACGACTCCGTCATAACGAACGCGACGCTCCTGCTGGACGACAACGCCACGCCCGCCTGGGCGAAGCTGCTGTACTGGCTGGTGGATTTCCTGGGGGCGGACTACGCGCAGGATCTCACGGATCTCGTATATAAATTTATGGGGCAGGAAACCAGGGATTACACGGTCAACGTCCGTGCGGAAATGGTGCTGGAGGAATGGATCGACGATTTCACTGTTTGGAAGAACAAGCCCAAAACGACCGGCGTCGCGCTGGCCATCGGCAACGACGACCCCGAGCTGCCGGACCGCAGCTGGTGGATGGGGAAAGGGCCGCAGGGCCTGCATACATTCGACATCACCGAGGCGGTCAAGCACTGGATGAAGGTGGGCGGCAACGAGAATTACGGCGTCATGCTGAAAGCGGAAAACGAAGAAATATTTGAAAAGAATTTCCTGCAGTTCGCCTCCTTGCATTATGTGGACGAGTGGTTTAAAATCACGACTTCCACGGTAAACGGCGTTATGAACTTCATCATCAACGGCGCGATTGAGAGCGCTCTTGCGACAGTGATTCCAGCTGAAGGCGCAAGCTTCGTGATGAGCCTTCTTCCTAACCTGGTCAGAATCCCCTCTCTGCCGATTCATATCAACCGGCTGGACATTGAGCCTGTCGTGTCGATCCAATTCATCAGCGCGACGGGCCTGGAGGACTATTTCAGCTACGAAACGGTTGACATGGGGCGCGCCGGCGCGGGTTACGTGAATCATTTCAACGGGGCGCTGACATACGTGCAGCCGGTCGCGGAAATGGGCGGCGAACGCATGCCGGTGGCTGCGTCGCTGATCTACAACTCCAACCATGACCGTTCGCATGGTGAGCTTTGGAACATGAAAATGGGCGTGGGCTTCCGGATGAGCCTGTTCGAGCAGATCAGCCCGATCAACAACTACGAGCCGTTCAACCTGGCGGAGGATTTGAAAATCGAGGCGATCGACAGGATCGGCGCATTGCTGCGGGGCTGCGGCCTCACGGAGGTGCTGTACGATGTTATCATAGACGCGCTGGGCGCCCCCAGGAATTATTACACATTGATCGACGGGGACGGGACGGAGCATTGCTTCGTACAGCACGAGGACAGGCAAAGGAGAGATGAATTTGTAAGCGAAGTAAACAAAAAGCTGATATTGAAACGTGAGAGCCTTTCGTTGGACGGCTTCCGATTTACACTTGAAGATGAATACGGAAATCAGAAGATATATACCGATTCGCGTTTTGTGGACGTCGGATTCAGCACCCCGGACGAATTGGACGAATGGAAAAACTTCGCCCGCCGCTATTATTACCTGAACACAATCAAGGACGCGAACGGCAACGAGACGAATATTTTCTATGACACGACACTCGGCAGCGCCAATTACGGCCGCATCATGAAAGTCGTTGACACCATCGGCCGCGAATTCAGGTTTGAGTACGACGGCGAAGGGTATTTGACGAAAATAATAGACCAAGTGGGCAGGGTCACGCAGTTTAAGTACACAATGCCCGGCGAGAAAGACGGCAAGAAAACCGGCTATTACGTACCCGTGCTTGACCAAATCACCTATCACGACGGCTTAGTAACCAAGTTCAATTACGCGGACAAGCAGGACAAAAACGCAAAAGCCCGGAACCGCACGCAGCTTGAGGCCGTCAGCAACCCGGACGAGCACGATTTCGTGTTTGAGCTTGGCGGGGTGGATACCAGCAGGCGCACAAACTACCGCGTGGATTCAATTCAGCATGGCATAAAAGGCACTGCTAAACGCGTGGACAACCCGGAGCTTAAAGATCCCGGCAAACCTCCCCGGGGTGACAGAACCGGGAACTTTTGGCAGAGAGTGTGGTACTGGCTCAGCAGGGCGGTTTATGAGCTCGTTTGGAACCTGTTGCTGCGCCCCAGCTGGTTTTGCATCGACGAGCACGGCCGGTGGTATTTCCTGTTCCGCCAGCCGCCCGACCCGATTTATGGCGACGAAGACTACAAGTTAGTTTATACTTTTGATAATGACGTGTCGTGTACCTGGCTGGATTACGAGCACAGCCGCACGACCGTAAGGAGCTCGCTTGGCGAGGCGGCTGGGGTTACTTACGTCTTCGACCGGGCGGGCCGCGCCGTGGGCGCGCGGGACAACACCACCGGCGAGCAGGCGTTTATCTGCTATACCGCCAGCGACGGCGTGAAAAACCTGCCCGGCTTCACGGCCGGCACGGCGGTGGTGCGCAACCTGCTGGGCGAGCCAAATGGCTTGGACGGCGTTACTTTGTATACAGAAAATGAAGTGGTGCAAGCGGTTGCCGGAAAGCAATTCTGGGGAGTCGCTTCGGGCCATATGTTGAAGTTCACCAGCACAGCGAAGTTGGAAGACGGAGCGACCTATACCCTGTCGCTGTTCGCCAGGCAGGCGCCTTCCAGCAACGCGAAGCTGCTGATCACCTGCGGCATGGACGCCACGCCTAAGGAACTCAGCGGCGAGTGGGACCGCCACATCGTTACATTTGAAAATCTTGACAAGAAAAATTTAGACGTCAAGATCGAAGCGGTCGGCGGGGATATCCTGGTGGACGCGGTTCAGTTGGAGAAAAACAATACCGCGTCGCCGTATAACCATTTGGCGAACAGCTATTTCGCGAATAAATCGACAGCGCACTGGGCGCTGGGGTCAAAAACAGGCGATGCAAATACGGTGCCTGAAAGCATGGTGTTCGACAAAGATGGCTATCTTCTGATTGAGGGCGACCCGGACAAGGAAATCGCCCTGGAGCAGCGCATTGAGCTGAACGGAAACGCGGCGGATAAAATGCTGCTGTTCGGCGCGACGGCCTCCATCGTTTCAGTGCGGGACGAGGACGAGAAAGCCAGGGTTTCCGTCGAGTTTTTCGACGACAAAGACGAACCGATCGTATTGGGCGACAAGTTAAAGGCCGACGAAGAGGAACGCATTCGGTTCTTCGAGTGGCTAAAAAAATGGTTAAAGGGAGAAAACCCGCCGTGGCCGGACGAATGGAAGCAAATCAGGCCGGTAAAAGACGACGACGACGAAATCACCAACGTGGACGGCAGCCATGTGTTCGCCAATTTCAACAGGGATATCAGGCCGGCGTTCGAGATCAAGGGAGCCAGCAAAAAATGGTACGATTTCCTTGGCCGGGGCGAAACGACGCCTAAGCTTGAATATACGGAAGACGAGATCGGCCTGCAAACGGCCGCGACGGCGTATGTGATCCCGAAAAACGCCGTTTACGCGAAATTCTACATCAGCTATGACAACCAGTCCAAGGATAAGCAAAACGCCATGCGCGTGCAGGAGACCTTTGCGTACATCGGGGCGGGCGGCACGATCTTCGACTATATGGGTGGAAAGCTTACGCAGGCGGCTTCGAGCGCCGGCAAGGCGACCTATGAGTGGAAAGGGCCAAATGTTATAAAAGTTGAAATAGAAAGGCCTCTCTCAAAGGAAGAAGCAGAGAGACTCCTACACAACCAAAAGGTCAATCCCAGAAAAGAAAAAGTCGAGTATGAATACGATACTAATAACAATGTTACAAGCATGGTGTCAAGCAAGCCCGACAGCGTAGACTACGGTATAGAAGGCTATCACCACTATCTTGTGACGAAAACGACCTATGATTATGAAACCAGGCCTGTAAACACGTATCAACGCGACAGCAGGTTCCTGAACATTAATCTCAGCAACGATGAAAGCAAGCGCGTAGACACGAATATCGGCGGCATTTTGACCGGCTCCACCGTGACAACTTTTACCAGCGAGGGCCTGAAGGACGATAAGAGAATACCCGCACCCGGCGTTACGCCGCTGGCCAGCAGGCAAACGATTGAGTACATAGGAAATTATCCTGGTGGGCGCTGGAACGACTTTAACGATGTCGCGAAGGTTACGGACGAAGGCACCGGGCAATGGGTGGCGTATTCCTATCTCAGCCGGGCGAACAACATCCTGACGGGAGCCAACGCTTCGGATGACTCGCGCTCCACGTATGATTACAATGGGTTTGCGGCCCCGGGCGCCAACACCGCGCTGGATATCCTCACCAGCATCCATGCGTACGACGGCGCTGCCGTGTATACAAATGAGTACAGCTACACAGGCTTCGGCGCGGCAAGCAACACGGTTTCCGGCCTGCTTCGCAGCATTGACCGCAACGGCACTAAGTATTCGTTCAACTATGACGTCTTCGGGCAAGTGGAAACCGTGGAAATCGCCGGAAAAACGCTTGTTAAAAACGATTACTTCGGCGAAGAGGCGGAGAAAAACGACACTTCAGGCAAAACGCGGCGTTTTGCCCTGGAGAAGAGAACCTATTTCAACGGCTTTACGTTTATGCCTGATTACGACGAGCGCGGCCGCGTTGTGGCCGAGCGCTGGAACGGCAATTCTGAGCCCAGCACCACCTACATTTACGGCAACAGCGGGCTGCTTTCCGTGGTGGAGGACCACGATTCCAAGCGGAACACGCAGTTCGACTACGACATGCAGGGGCGGCTGACGGGCCTCTACACAGTACGCACGGGCCAGGGAGCGGTCGAGTCCACGGTGCGGCTGGGCTACAGGAACGAGGGTGAACTGGAGGACTTCCAGCTGTGGGTGAACGGCAGCCCGATGCCGCGGATGCAGTACGAGTACGATGTATTCGACCGGCCTGACGTGACCACGTTCGCCGGTGGAAATACGCTGCGGTATTATTACAACGCCCAAAACGGACGTTTGACTGACACTGTCCTCAACGGCGGCCTCGCGGTCACACATTTCGAGTATAAGGACAACGGGAAAACGCCTGACAACGCCGCGAAGTTTGCCGGCAATGTGATTGGCATGACGCACACGCTGCCCGGCGGCCAGGTGCTTGATTTCGGCTACGTGTACAACGACGGCAAAAACGGCAACATCATGGCCGTTACGCAGGACGGGCAGCGGCATGCGTACACATATGACGGCATCGGCCAGTTGATTGAGGACAAAGCGTTCGTCACGAAAACCGTGACGAAGACTATCGAAGTGACCGAAGTCGTGATCGACGATGAAACCGGCGAAGAGATCGAAGTGGTGACCGAAAAAGTGGTCGAAACACAGGAGCCCGAAGTAATCATAACCATGTATACTTACGACAACGGCGGGAACCTGGTGCAGGTCACGGAAAAAGTTGATGACGCTGCTGCTGTCACAACGAAGGAGTTCAAGTACGGCGGCGGCGCGGCCAACCCCGGCTGGATGGACCAGTTGACCAAGGTCAACGGCATAACCCTGACCTACGATGCCATCGGCAACCTGTTCAACGACGGCGCAAGCACGTACCACTGGCAAAAAGGCAGCCAGTTGGCGAGCATTGAGGGCGCGGTCAACGCCAGTTATACCTATGACTACACAGGGTTGCGCTCAAGCAAAACCATCGGCGGGGTGACCACTGACTTCATCTGGGCTGGCGGGCTGCTCATGGCCCAGATTGGCTCCGATGGCAACACCATTGCATGGAGCTATGACCAAGGCGGCAAGATGCTTGGGTTTACGCTCACGCATGGCAGCAAAATAGAGCAGTTCTTCTACCTGCGCAATTTGCAGGGCGATGTGGTAGCTATTCATAATGCCGCTGGCGAGGTAATAGTCCGCTATACCTATGATGCCTGGGGGAATCTCTTGACTTGTGAGGATACCTCGGGGTATAATATTGGGGAGATTAATCCCATCAGGTACAGGGGGTACTATTGGGATACCGAGACAGGGTTCTACTATTGCCAAAGCAGGTATTATAACCCCCAGTGGTGCAGGTGGATTAATGCCGATGTGTTCATGGATACCATGGTTGGGATACTGGGCACAAATATGTATGCATATTGTAGCAATAATCCTGTGAATTATCTAGATCCAGGTGGGTATTTTGGAATAAATACAGTGCACAATGAAGTTCAGAAGCATATTCGAACAAAGAACGAAGCAGCTGTAAAATTTTTTGTTCCGACTGAAAAGTGGGTTGTTTGGACATTATCAGGAGTAGATAGCGATGGCAAACCTCTCATCACCACTGGTCTTGGTCGAATTGACCTTATTAGCTATGATGGGCAAATTTGGGAAGTGAAGCCAGGGACAAACACAACTACTGGTGGTGTAACAAAGTATATCCATATGGCGAGCGCAGGAATACAATTGAATAAATACTTGCACGGCTTTTTATTAAAGCCCGAAACACCCACTGGAACAATTAGGGAGCCACTCAGCCTTGGAGGTTCTGCAATCACAGATGACAATTTTTATTTTCGAGATAAAGTTAATGGAAAACTGTATCATGTGTGGTATTATAATATCGCCCCTGGTCTTATTATGTATGACTGGTTGGAGGTTGATGAAGGAACGAAACAGTTTAACCTTGATCCTCAGGATGCAAGAGAGGCTGCTGCTCTATTTTGGCTTTCAATATTAGCAATTCTTTTGGGATCGAAAGGCGGGGAGAAGGTGTACGAATGACAATAACATCACTCTATAAAAAAAAATGTGGCGAGTTGCTTTTGCCCCTGGGATTCCAATTGCATAAAAATCGTTTTTGGCGCGTTGTTGATGAGATGTATCAGGCGCTTTCATTCCACATATCTGGTAATTATTGCCAAGTTTGTTTTGGAATAATACCTTTTTGTATGGGACTAGACCTGAAAAGTGCACTTGCAGCTGACTGCGAAAGACATAGTCTGTCTGTTTTGTCTCTAACGCAAGATGATTGGAGCTTTTCCAATAAGAATCCTGAAACGATTACGACCGTGATTGATTTGCTTTCCGGCGTAATCCAATCAAGACTTATTCCTTTTTTTGAACAGACCACCAGTTGTGCCAACGCATATGAAAAAATGCGTAGTCTATACCAGCATAACCAGCGCCTTTCCCTGAGTAGAGAAGACTGGGCTAAGTCTTTTGAAAGCGACATCTGGTTTTTTGGGGATGTACGTTTTTATATACTCCTCAAACTCGGCCGACTGAATGAAGCGCAAAGATTGCAGTTAGCACTCCGAGAACACATGGAGACGATAAGTCAGGAGGGCTGGAGCTCTGAGGTAAACAGATTTGGTGAGGAAAAGGCACTCCGGCGTCAAATGACTCGTTTAGCACCCATTGATGCACGCATAGAACTGACGAAACACCCAGAGCAGGTTCGGTTGCTTATTGAGGAGAACGAACAAAAAAGCCACGAATCTATTAATAGCGGCGTTGCAGATCAATCAAGCAACAGCAACACTTATCGACGTCCGGATAAAGATAAAAATATAATGGCATGCATACCTTATATCATGGAGTGTGGACGCTTATCCGAGGTGGCTGCAGTATTCAGCTATCAGTGTAAGGAACTGCGAGAAAATAACAGGAAAGAGATTGTGACCGAGATCCATGCCGCCGGTGGCGAAACCATTCATAGGGGGTATTACTGTCCGAGCCCGGTTCGGGATATCATTGAAAATGAATGCAATCGCGGCAAACTGCTGAAGTCTTTGACGACAAGGTGTAAGCCAACCTACAAGTATTGTTATAACAGCAAAAAAGAATTGATCCTTGTAGATCAGCTATATGCTCCACGAGAAACATGTGAGATTCTCCTATTGCAGGGAAAAATAGAAACCGGCATTACATTTACTGAGGGGTTTGGCGTTTGTGCCATATCTGAGTGCACCTATCAAAACGGGCAAATCATGTCCTATGTCTATGCTCTGTATGATTCATTGGGAGGCTGTGTTGTTGAATACAGAAAAGAGGAATACACATACTCAACAATTGGATTGGAAGTAGCTGATATTTTTAAGTTCCTTCGCGCTGAGAATATATTGCAATATAACCAGTATCATTTTCAACATGATGAAAGTGGTTACTTATCAAGTTACACATACACAGACCAATCAGTTAGGCGTTCCGTTTTGGATAGCCATGTTTTTGATGTCAGATTAAAGCGCAAAGTATAATACGATGAAGGGAGCCCAATCAAAATGAAGCACCCCCTGACCCGCCTGCTGGCGGCCCTGTTAGCCACCCTACTCCTCGGCATCGCCCTGCCGTTGCCCGCCTATGCTGCGGACGACGTGAGCCCGGCCTTCACGGACGAGGCTTTCCGGACGGCAATCCGCATGCAGTTGCAGATCGCCCCGGATGCGCCCATCACGGCCGCGCAGGCCTCGTCGATCACGCACCTGTATGTCCCGAACCGGGGCATCACGAGCCTGGCGGGGATACAGCACCTGACGAACCTGCTGGTGTTCGACGTGTCGGGCAACGCGCTGACGTCCATCAATTTCGCCACGAACCCGAGCCTGATCCGTGTCGACGTGGGCGGCAACCCGCTGGTGTCGTTCAACGTGCGCCAAAACCCGAACCTGACGCAGATCAACGCGGCGGCGACGGAATTGACGGCGCTGGACGTCTCGCAAAACGCCAGGCTGAGCACGCTGTACGTCCCCGGGAACCCGCAGCTCGGTTCGCTGGACCTGCGGTATAACCCGGCGCTGGCCGACCTCAACGCCGCGTATTGCGGGCTGACGGCGCTGGACATCACGCAGAACCTGAACCTCGTCACGCTGATCGCCTCAAACAACCAGCTGCAAAGCCTTGGGCTGGGCAACCACCAGTCCCTGCAGGTGATTGACGTCTCAGACAATCAGATTTCCTCGCTCAATCTCAGCGGCTTGCGGGACCTGGCCGTCCTGACAGTTGAAAACAACCAGCTCAGCGCGCTGAACGTCACGCAAAACCAGGGGGTTATATTCCTCGTCGCCAGCGGCAACCGGCTGACCAGCCTCAATCTGGTCAACCAGGCGCTGCTGTTTGATCTGCGGGTCAACGACAACAGTCTTTCGACCCTCAACGTCACGGGCAACCCGCTGCTTCAGCATCTGGAAGTGGCAAACAAGAGCCCGGAAGGGGCCAACCGCCTGAGTTCTTTGGACCTGACGCAAAACGAGGAGCTCGTCACGTTGGATGTATCGGGCAACCTGTTGTCGGCAATCGACCTGCGGAACAATTGGCGGCTTTATACGCTCAACGTTTCCCACAACCAGTTCGCGTCCCTGAACGTCACTGGCCTGAACCGCCTGCACGAGCTTGACGTCAGCCACAACAAGCTGCCCTCGAAACTGGCGATCACGGGCTTGGTGGAATCCGCGTTGTACACCTTTATATTTCATCCGCAGACGCCGTATGGAGAGGATATCACCGCGGCGTTCACCGACCCGAATCTGCTCGCGGCGTTGCGTTCGGTGCTGGACCTGGGCGCAGACGGCCCGGTTATGAAAGCGCAGGCGGCGCTCGTCACCGAGCTCGACCTGGACGGCTGGGGCATCGAAAACCTTGCCGGCCTGGAATATTTCACGAAATTGCAGAACCTGAGCCTGGCCTACAACAGCCTGACCCAACTGGATATGTCCTTGCTGCCGCAGCTGAAAGAGCTCGACGTGACAGGCAACCAGCTCACTTCGCTGGACGTGACCGGCAACGCGGCGCTGGAGCGGCTGTGGTGTTCGGACAATCTCCTGGAACAGCTCGACCTACGGAAAAACCGGGCGCTGCGCACGCTCAATTGCTCCGGCAACCTGCTTTCGTCGCTCTGGCTGGCGGAAAACACGGCGCTACAAAGCCTGAACGCCGCGCGCAATTTCCTGCAAAGCCTGGATATAACGAACAACGTGTCCATCCGCACCTTGGATGTGCGATATAATTTCATGGAGAACGAAAGCGTCCTCTTGCGTTCGCCCAGCGCGTTTTTCACGACATACCGTTTCGATCCGCAATATGCCCTCACCATAGACGTGACGGACCGCTTCCCCGACCCGGCGTTCCTCGACGCGCTGCGCGAAGCGCTCGGCAAGGGACCGGGCGATCCTGTCTATGCCAACGAATTGCGGACGATCACCGTGTTGGACGCCTCCGGGCGCGGCATCGCCAGCGTGGCGGGGCTTTCGTTCCTGACGAACCTGGAATGGCTGGATGTGTCGGATAACCGGATCTTGGGGCTGGATATTTCGAACAATGTCCGGCTGCACTTCCTTGACGCGCGCATGAACTGGATGGAAGACCCGGCGGCAGTCTTTGGCCTGCGCGAGACGATTACATCGCAATTCCACTTCTATTTCCAAAAGTTCAACGGCAAGAACATCACGGACGTGTTTACCGACCCGGCGCTCCTCGCGGCGATCCGCGAAGCGATGGGCAAAGGCCCGGAGGACCCGATCGGCTCTATTGACGCGGCGACCACGGAAACGCTCGATCTTCACAACAAAGGCATAACAAATCTTGCCGGCATAGAATATTTTACTTCGCTGCAGACGCTGAACCTGGCGGACAACCCCCTGCAAGGCCTGGATCTTTCGCGCAACACCAGATTGAAGAACCTCAACATCGCGGGGCTTTGCCTTGATACGCTGGCTTTGTCCTCCAATGTGGCGCTGGAGACGCTCGATGCCAGCCGGAACCACCTCACTGCATTGAACCTGCTTCCCAACCGGAACCTGAAAAACCTCAACGCCACTTTTAATTTCCTTGAAAACCAGGCGGCCATCCGCCTGCAAAGCGCAGCTTCCACCACGGTACTATTCACGCCGCAAAACAGCTCCAACCGCACGCCCGCGACCTGTACGCAGCCCGGCTTTGGCACGTGGACCTGCTGCAACAACCCCGCGCACACCCTTGACGCCGCCGAAATCAGGCCGCTGGGCCATGATTGGGACAGCGTCGTGACACGGCCAACTTTTACGCAGGGCGGCTGGACGGATCACACATGCAAACGCTGCGGCGAGCATTTTGTTTCCGACGTACAGCCCGCGCTGACGCTGCAATACCAGCCCACGCTGACGCTGCAATATAACCAGGCGACCAGCGTCTTCCGCGACATCGACAGCCGCGCGCCTGAGCTGAATTGGCATTCGAGCAATACGAAGGTGCTGACCGTTGACCAAAACGGGCTGGTGAAGTATGCCCGGCTGGGCCGTGGCACGACGATTGTGACCGCTACCGACAGCGGCGGCGTTGAGCGGGTCCGCGTGACGGTGACAGTGAATATCGCCTGGTGGCAGTGGCTGATTATTATCTTCCTGCTCGGGTTTATCTGGTATTAAGCAGCGATGATTTAAAGGGTGAAGGAGCAAAAGAATATGACCAAACGATTCGTACTGCGCTTTTTGAGCGTGGCGTTGAGCTTGGCTTTGCTCACAGCCGCGCTTTCTGTGGGCTTCACGGCCTTCGCGGCGGAGGATCGCTATCAGGTTTTGGCGGACGCCCTGCGCGCGCAGGACGATTGGGCCGCCATGGAAGCCTTTTGGGGTATTGCGAAGGGCGCCCGCAAAGACGGCCCGCAGGATATTTTGCGCGGCCTTGTCGCCAATGGATACATGGGCCTGGATGAGGCCCTTGCCAATGATGTGGTTGGGCGGCTGGAAGGCTTTGCGGGCGGTTCCGACGGTCTTGTTGCCCTCACCCGCACGCGCGACGAAGCCTTGTTCGCGGGCGCCCGCAACCTCAACCGGATTCCGCGGAAGCTGGCGCTTGGCCGTCAATGGGACTGGAACAGCGGGCGCGCGAAAGACATGGACCATTTAGACATTACAGAGTTGAAGAAAACCCTGAAAAATTGGCGCGATACGTTCTCGAAACGCTTCCTGAGCCAGGATTTATCCAAGCTGGCCGCGCAAGAACTGGCCGCGCTTTCCGAACCAATCGACGCGGCGCTGGATGCCGCAAAAGCACAGGAAATCACAAACAGCCTGCTGCAATTTTTTGGCCTGCCTACTTTCATTGACGTTGACGCTTTCCTGCAGCAGGTTGCATTTTATCAGTCACTGGCGCCTTACCGGGCGCACGCCGAATATATCAGCAAACCGCGAAGGCTGGACAAGCTTTCGCGGGCGCAGCTGCAAGCCGAACTCCTCTCCACGCGCACGAATTACGAAGCGCTGCGGCAGCTCAGCCGCACCAATTTGTCCGTCTATGAAGGCTTGCTGGAGGAATACGGCTTCGATCTGGCGCTGGAGCAGGAATCCGCCAACGCCGTCGCACAGGCGCTGACCGTGGACGACGCGCATGACCTCGTCGCCATCATCGCGGCGGCGATTCAGGGCCAGGCGCCCTACCCGGCGATGTCGTATAACGCGATCACGCAGACATACACTCTCAGCGCCGTAGGGCTGTCTTTTGAGCAGGTGCTGGCACTCTATGAACGCGTCGTCACGGCGGACGCCGCGCTGACCGGCAGCATCGCCGGGGTTCCGAATTTCCCTGGCTACAACGTCGCCGCGCGGCTGAATTCGGCCCACGGCATCAACGTCCCGAACGCCCCTGCGCGGGCCATCGCGGCGATCCGCGTAAGCCTGAACGGCTTTGACGCACGGGAGACCGTCGACTACAGCGCCGTACCCGCGGGTTCCGGCTGGACCGCCGACCTCCATTACGACCCCGCGCCGGCGGAATACGCGGCGCTTATGGCCGCGGGCGGCCCGCTGTTGTCCGACCCCGGTTACCCGCCCTATGAACGGATGCCCTCCAGCGCGCCGCCGGCGCCCGTGAAAATCGACCCGGACGGCCCGGGCAGCGGGGCCAATCTGGTCAGTACGCCGGACTGGAGTATCACCCAAGGTGCGCCCGAACCCGTTGTACCGCCGAAGCCCGTGCCGCCTATACCGCCTGCTGACGGCGTTGACGACCCGGCCTGGCCGGCCTACCTGATTGCCTTGGATGCGTACAATATCGCTCAGGCGGCATATTTGGCCGCGTGCGAAGCCCACGCGAAATGGCAATTCACGCAGGCCGTCTACGACTGGATTGAGCTCTATGAGCAGAACGACTACCCCGCCGTGCCGAACACCGCAACGCCGCCCGCGAATAATTCTTCGCGCGAAAACGACGCCTATCCCATCAGCGGGACGTATGCGCAAAAGTATGACTACATCAATAATCTGTCGCTGCGGTTTCAGTTGGAAATAGCGTACCTTACCGTTCTGGATGAAGCGCTGCGCCAGCCGGAGAGCGCATATTATTGGATGCAAACCAAGTGGAATGCATACAAAAACGACCCGAACGAGACGACGGCCGAGGAGTTCTATTCGGCGGGGCGGCGGTACTATTCCATGTTGGGGATCAATATGGACGGCACATACGCGGACCGCGACGGCGCATACGTGCCAAACGGCGTGAATGAGCTGATTGCGGCACACAAGAACACGCTGCGGCAGATGGACATCATCACGATTTATGGCACGTTTTTCAATACCTATCGTCTCAGTTTGCAGCCCGAGGATTTTATCCGCTACTCCAACGACAATTTGCGCGCCGAGCTTGCCGCCGTGGAGGGCAGGCTGCGGCAGTTCGCGCTGGATTATCCGGAGGAGAGCTTGCCCGCAGCCTGGAGGGATTATCTCGAGACGGTGCGGCAGGCAATCTTCCTGCGCGTGTTTGACGAAATCGACAGCCTTGCCGGCGACGCGCGGGACATCGCGCGGGAATATGACCGCGATACCCTGCTTTCGGACACATATACCTACAACCTGAATAACCTTGACCTTTGGCCTTTGATTCAATCGCTGTTCACCCTCACGGGCGGGCAACAGGCACAGCTTACGCTGGCGCAGCAGGTCCTGTACTATCTGCGCGGCCATGGCTTTGACTACGAAACGCTGCACTGGGAGCTCATCGAAGGGCAGCACCCGAAATATTATGACGACTGGCTGCCCACGCGCGGCCTGGACGACCCCATCGTGCTTCAGGTTGGGAAGGACGAATTCCATGTGCAATACGAGCACGTGGAGAACATGATCAACAAGCTGGATACGATCTTGACCAGTGAATGGTTCTACGAAAAAGCGAGCTCACTTCAAATAGACATTCCGGACATGTCAGAAAAAATGATCAGCGGCACAGGCGGGCCGTCTGAAGAAGGCCTGCCGCGCCCTCGCTTTAACCTCCTGCGGCTTGACGGCGAGTTTCTTTCCCACCTGGGGCAAATGCGCACGTCAAGCGGCAACCTCGAAATCACCGACCCGCGCACGGACATAAAAATCACCCTGCCGCCGCTGGAAACAAAGCGCGACACGAACCGCTATGTTGACGAGGCGGCGGGCGTCACCGCGGAGCGGAGCTGGATTCAGGCCTACCGCGCGGATGTGCTGCTGTACCTGCTGCGCTGGATGTTCGAGGCTGTCAACACCGGCGAAACGGGCGGCCTGGAGATGCTCTCGTGGATCATCTACCAGGTGATGCCGCCGCAGTGCACGGTCACGCTGGAGTTTTGGGACACGGAAGGCCGCCTGATCGGCCGTCCGGCCCATGAAATCCGCGTGACGGAGGGCATGCCCTTCGAGATTCCTGCGGAGCTGATGGAGTCCTTCGAACTTCGCACGGAGATAGGCGGAGACGATGATTTTGTCGACTATGAAGTCGCCCAGTACACATTCGCAAGCCATAGCCATGACGATTCCGCTATTTACGGGGATACGCTCATCGCGCTATATTTTGACGCCGCGTTTACGTATGAAACGATAGAACGGGCTACAGAACATGCGGCCATGGAAGAAACGATGGCGTGCATTAGCGAAGCGGTCCCGCAGGCGCTGTTCAACTCTTTGGAAAACGTGGATTTAACCGCCGCCGTGAAGCCCTTCATGACAGAGCTGCTTACGGACGCGGTGTCTGAGAACCTCATTGGCGACATGCTGCCGGCAACCATATTGGGGCTCTATAAAATGATTGCCGAAGCGATGTCGCCCATCCTCGACGGCCCGCTGCTGCGCCGGCCGGGCGACCTGAGCGGCCGAGGCTTGATCGACGACATCCGTTTCGCAAGCCTGCCGCGCATTGACCTGACGCTGGGGTACATGCTCGAGCAAATCGCGGGGCAGTCGCGTTATTCCATCACGGTCAACGACCTGATGGAGCAGCCCGCGTTCCGGGATGTCTTCGACTTCGGCGGCGCGTCCAACTGGCTGGAGCTGATGCTGGGCGCGCGGATCACGCCGCAGGAAATGACCGCGAATTGGCCCGCCATTTGGCCTAAAGACGATGGCGTTGTGCCCGCCGGCGCGCCCTCTTATGTAAATGAAATCGCCGGGAGCTTGAGCGATTTGTACGCCTTCCTGGACGGCATGGACCAGGGCGACCAGCTTGATGCCTGGCTGAATTATGGCGATGTAGCCCTGCGCGAGCACTTCAAGTTCGGCCTGGAACAGATTGAGGACTATGCCCAGCAGCGGCAGGCGTTCGACGACGTGATGGCCTTCGCGATGAGCGGCCTGGCATATTTCTTCAGTGCCGTGTTCAGTGAAAGCCCGCTGGAAATGGGGCAAGTGCAGGCCATTCAACAGGACTACTGGTACAACGACCTGATCGTCGGCCTGGAGGGCGTGACACGCGGCATCAACAAGCTCATCAAAGACGCGCTGCAGATTATCAACGCGCCGCTGGAGCTGCTCGGGCTGGAGCCAATTACGTTTTCGTTTACGCTGCCTGACGTACGCGTAAGCAACTACGTGGGCAACCGCGACTATTTCGACAACCGCGGCGAGGTGCATTGGCGCGGCCAATTCGACAGCAGGATGGGAATCACGTCGACCTTGAGCGCCGTCAACGCCTACGGCAGGATAATGATCCCGCTGTTTGAGCTGCTGGGCATCCCGCAGGCGTTGATCCCGTATTCCGAAGTGGAATTCAATCATGAGATGGCCGTGCTGACCGCAACCTATGATGACGCTTCGCGCGATGAAATCGCCCGTACCCTCACGCAAAGCTTGGTCCACCCGCTGCTCAATTGGCTGGCTCCCCTGGACGAAGCGCACTACCACCTGAGCCTGGGCTGCCGCCCGTTGAGCCAGGTGCTCGACCTGCTGCCGAACCTGGCCTATGTGACGGAGCATAACATCATTCCGAACCTCGTCAACAGCGTGCTGGACGACCTCACCCTTGACGTCACGCTCCACATGGGCGGCGCCGGCGGCGATTCGCTGGAAGAGCTGTTCACTGACCTGGCCGATTACGTGCAATATGAGATGTTTGAGATGAACTATTTCCTGGAGCTTTTCATCAACATACTGCCGGATCTGCTGGGCGCGGGTCCGCTCCTGACGCGCATTCTGGAGGTTGCCGGGATTGGTATGGCCTGGATTTTCGCGGTGCCCATGGCTGAAATCGTGCAGCTGCCCCCCGGCAGCTACGCGAAGCTGTTCCTCAACCGCAACGACGGCAACGGGACTTCCGCCGCCAATGAGGACGATTTCATCACAATCTTAGAGGGTATCGCCTCGACACAACCCGGCCCTGACGTGCGGCCGGCGACCTTTGCCACCATCGCGGGCTTCTTCGGCGGTGACGCCGCGGCGAACGCGCTGAATTTCAAGCTGTTCGGCGAGGGAGGCCTGCCCCTGGGCAAGGTGCTGACCAGCGGGATGGCAGGCGGCGGGACCCTTTTGGGCTTCGTGCGGGAGCAGACCGGCATCGACCTCAGCGGCGATTTGAACACGCTGCTGGACAGCGTGACGGGATTGTTCATTGAGGAAAACCCGCGGGCCAGCGCCCCGGCGCTCAGCGAAGCCCCAGAGCAGAACGAGCAGCGGCTGCGCGCCATTGATAAGCTCGTGAAAAACGGCGACCACGCCATCGCCCTGCTTGTGGAGTATTTCAATCCGCAGACCTATCCGGTGCGGGATTACATGAACTATGCCCTGCTGGACCGGGCGAAATCACGCAGCCGGGTACTCAACGAGGTGCAGTACAGCAAGATCTGGCCCCGGAAAACGGCCGAAGAGTTCATCGAACACCTGCCCGCCTGGCTGGACAATTTCAGCGGCTTTTGCTTTGGGCAGACGTTCCTTGATTGGTTCTATGACCGAATAGAGGAGAGATCCGGCCTGGACATGCGGCAGCTCTATACGGCAGAAAATCTGGGCTGCTTATTCAGCCTGATGACAGAACACGCCGGCGAATTGCTGCCCTGGCTTGGCCTTTCCGGTTTGGCGATGGATGAAAGCGTTGCCGTCACCAGCCGCGAAGAATTCATCGAAGCCTTGATCGAAGCCCTGCTGCCCGCGGCGCCCATGCTTAAGTGCTTCCTCATCGGCGGGCGCGAGAGCGAAACGCCATGGTTCGGCGAGCAATACGTCAACAACGGCGTGGCGCTTGACCTGTCCAACACCGATACGCTTACCCTCGGGCGCGGCGGGGACAACCTGACCATCCTGGGCGATTACGTCGGCGTTTCCGGCTACGACGGCTACAAGCACGGCGTGATCCCCTTCCTGGAGGCCCTCGGCGTTCCCCAGCGCGATGTTTTGACCTACGAGGAATTTGTCGCAGCCACAATTGCCGGCGGCGACGAGGCCTTCTTCCGCATGCTGATCGATCCGCTGCTGGACGTGGTTGACCGCGTCGTCGCAGACCCCATCAGGGAACTGCCGCAGGTGCTGACGAACCTGACATATTTTCTCGCGGCCGAGGGCGGCAACGCCAATATGCTCACGGACGGCAGCGCGCAAAATGGTTTCGTCGAGGCCGCAAACCGCGTACTGCGGCCCATCTATGCCGCGCTGGACATGGCCACGCCGCTGATGGCGCTGAATGACGCGTTCGCGATGCTGGGTGTGCAGTATCCCTTCACATGGGTCGCGGGCGACGTGGCCCAGGACGTCTGGCTGGCGCCGGACATTTCGCTGAACAGCATTATCACGGGCCTTGCGCGCCGCTGGTTCGCCGATGCCAGCGACAGTCTCGGCCTGGAATTGACCCTCGCGCTGCGGGACATCATGCAGCTGGTCCCCGGCACGCTGGAGGTGTTCCGCTCGGTCAACGGGCAGAACGACGCCGTGCGGCTGAACGCCGACCAAGCGGATTTGTACACGCATGCAGCGCGCAAATTGATCAACCTCACGTTCTCGGAGGACAACTGGCAGGAGATGCGGCTGTTTATAGCCGCGCGGCTGCCCGCCAACACCCGCAATGTTGTGCTGTTTTTGCTCGACGCCCTGGCGGACATGGTGCGTGGCATGGAGGAAGACAAGGCCGCGGATCTGGTGCTGGCGGTGTTGTATTACCTGTTCTGCGGCAAGGACCACCTGATCAAAAAGATATATGCCATGCGGGAATGCAGGGACCGGCTGAACGCGTTCTTCGGGCGCCTGTCGTTGAATGGCGACTTGGGTAACGTGGCGCTCCTGGCGGGCGCGGCGCTGCTGTTGGCCGGAGGCACGGCTGCTGTTGCGATACCGGCGGCGTTGGCGGGGGCCGCCACGCTTGTTCTGGGCGCCCTTGGGCTCGGTGGCCTTGCGGCACTGCTATTCCACACAAAAGATCAGCCGAAGGATCGCTCGGACGTAAAATCCGGGTATGTTATGCCGCCCAAAACGGGCGACAGCAATGCCGTCACGATTGGCGCGGCAATCACGGCGCTAACGGCGCTGGGGCTGGCCGCATTGCTCTTACAACAGCCAAAAAGGCGCAGGAGGAAGCACGCATGAGAAAGATCACCGGATTGATCTTAGGCTTATGCCTGTTGACAGGCTTGACAGGTATACCCGCAAGCGCGGCGTTCAGCGCTGTGCCGGCCATCGCGGCGGGCGCAAACCATAGCGTCGCGCTGGCAAGCGACGGCACCGTCTGGGCCTGGGGAGATAACGAGAGAGGCCAGCTGGGAGACGGAACCGCGCACAGACGCCTGATCCCCGTGCAGGTGAAGGACATCTGCGAGGCAGTCGCCGTCGCGGCGGGGCGGGCACATACCGCGGCGGTCAAAAGCGACGGTACGGTATGGGCCTGGGGCCAAAACGAGCTTGGCCAGTTGGGCGACGGCACAACATCCAGCCATGCTTTGCCTGTGCAGGTGCGGGACCTTGACGGCGTGACAGCCATCGCGGCGCACGACAGGCACACTTTGGCTCTGCGTGACGACGGCACAGTCTGGGCCTGGGGCGATAACGGCAGGGGCCAGTTGGGCAACGGCACATGGGTTTCGCATTCCGCTGTGCCTGTGAAGGCGCAAGGGCTTGCCCATATAACGGCCGTCGCGGCGGGCTGGGGGCACTCCCTGGCGCTAAATGAAGCTGGATTCGTATTTGCCTGGGGGCTCGGCGAACCGAATCGGAACGTGCCGGCGCAGGTGGCAGGTCTCAGCAATGTCAAAGCGATCGCGGCCGACGGCAACACCAGCGCGGCGTTATGCGTGGACGGCACGGTTTGGACCTGGCAAGCTGCCGGCCCTGCTCCCGCGCAAGTGCCCGGCCTGAGCGGCGTGAAGGCCATCGCCGTTGGCGTGAATCATGTTTTGGCATTGAAGAACGACGGCACAGTCTGGGCTTGGGGAGGCAACAGTTCCGGCCAGCTGGGTGACGGCACAACGAACGACAGCGATGCCCCCGTGCAATTGCCGGAGTTCAACAATATAACGGCCATCGCGGCGCATGACCACAACGTGGCGCTCAAAAGCGATGGCGTTGTCTGGGCCTGGGGCAGCAACATGCACGGGCAGTTGGGCAACGGAAATGCCGGGACCGAGCGGTATGCCGCAACGCCCGGGCCGGTGCAGAGCCCGTTCCAACGCGGCTTGCTCAACGACAATGTGCTGAACTTATTCGATACCGCGCCATGGTGGAGCAACTTGTGCTCATTCCTTCAGTTTATCCTGCGTTGGTTTCTGTTTGGATGGCTGTGGATGTAATAGGAAAATGTCACGCGCTCGCTTTCGTGGGCGCGTGATTCATACGGCTACATCTTCCTGGCTTACGAAAGTAAAGTCAGCTTGACCTTCTTCATCTTCTCTTTTGCCGCGGGGATGCCAGCCTTGCACTGTACGGCCAACCCATGCAGTAAGATTTGAATATCATCCATAGAGAGCTCAGCGGCATCTAGCGGCTGCAGCGCGGATTGCGATACCTCCCCGGGTTCGGCTATACCGGGTGCCGTGGACGCGGGCTCTGCTGCCTCTGTGGATTCTTCTCGCCGGCTATACGACCTTTTCAGCCCGGCTTCGGCCACAAGCTTTTTGTAATTGTACCGCAATAGTAATTTTCTCAGCAAATCGTCAGAGAATTCGCTAGGGGTGTCCGTTTCGCCGGTAAAGTAGAAGGGGTTGATATTCAATGTCTGTGCCAGCGAAATGACAAGCTTTGCCGAAACACAACCCGTCCGATAAGCACGGTAAACAGTAGCAGCAATAACGCCGGCAAGGTCAAGTATTTTTTGCTTCTGCTCGGCGCTCGCAGATTTCCACAGAGTACCTACGCGCTCCTGTGTTTTTCTGCCGTCCTTGCTGATATCGGTTCGCTTCAGTTGCTGGATGTGCTTTTCAGTAAGCATTCTCTTTTACCTCGGAATTTGATTGATATATCCATTATAACAGGTGTTGACAGAATAAGCAAGTGTTTTATAGCCTAAGTGGACAAAATTAATGCCTTTGTTATGATGAGAATCGTTATTCTTATAGCAGACCCGCCAAGTGTTTATTTGCCCGCTGTCTTTCTACGCTTTCCATTCTTCTTTGCTCGACATAGCACGATGGATTCAACAACATGAGCGTCAAAATAGGGCTTTTCTTGAACTTGATAGACCTGCGTCGGAAATGCAAATATCTTTTTTTCTGGCTTTCCAAACTGGCATGCGGTTACCCTGAATTTTTGGGTGGCTTCATCATACCTAATTTCCACGCTCTTCATCAATGCTTGCCATGCATGCATGTCGTAGCTATCTTTCTTCTGGATTGGGATTCCGATCAACCAATTTTCACTGTCTTTTTCGTAATACAGTATTTTTTCGGTAAAGAGTATCTCAGGGATTTCAGGTATTTTTTCGAGGTACTGCAACTCGAATGGGCTTGCGCTATTCGGCGGAGCTTGCGGATCCCAGTCCTGTCCGGTTCCTAATAGCGGAGAGGCTTGACTCCCTTTTCCTTTGTAATTCTGTAAAGCTTTTCGGAAGGCATCTTTTGCTTGGTTGTTATCCGTTAAAAATTTTCTTTTAAAACTCGCATCATTCCTTAGTTCCATAAATCTTTTGCTGGGAACCACTACCACTTCCGTATTCGGGCATAAAAATCCCACAGGAATGCCATGCCCAGGATACTCAAGCATAATGACCCAAAACGAAGCGTGGCAATACCCTGCTTTGTCGCCAAAATGATAGCTGTTGGGCGCGTCAACAGCAAGCAGGTCCCGCAATTCAGGGTCTTGGTGCCAAAAAAAATGCCGTTGAATCGTTATTCGAATCCCCATATCTAGATAAGAGTCCGTGTCTTTGGCCGCCAAAAGCATGATGAGATCCAGCCGTGCCTGTTTCATTGCCGTATCCGTGGAGTTGGCATGCATGCAGCGCCATACCTGATCAAATAACGAAGGGATGCCACACTCGACCCAATTGTCCGTATGACTGTTATCGCTAATAAACGCCTCAATATTTTCACCCGGCAGGAGCGAATGACTCTTGTCGTTGCCTATTCCACCTATACTGTAGCCCTCTTCTGCTTTCTTTGGGTCACGCAAAACCTCCAGCAACTCATTCCAGCTTTCACAGCACTCTTTATTTAGAATCGTCCAAATATTTTCAAAATCTTTCTTTGCGTCTGTTGCATTCAACAGAGGCGGCAAAAACTCATCCTGCTGGTCACTGTTAGTATGAGGTGTACAACAATGCATGAGCCACTCTTGAAAGTCTTTCAAAAAGAAAACCAGATTGGATAGTAGTTCCGGTTGCTTGCGTAGCTGCGGCGTCAGCCAGGGTTCGCTCCAAGTGGCCGGACGTTTCAATTGTTTGCGAAGCTGAGTTGTCAGTTCAGATACGCACCAACCGACTGGATGGTCTGCTTTTATTGTCTGGATTCTTTCATAATAATAGTTCAGGAAAACCGAGGATAAACGTTCAAAATCTGCAAAGAGAGGTATGTGCGAAAACAGCGGCGCATATTCAGTAGCATACTTGAAATAGCGCCAACCGGCCGGCTTGGTTTGAAAAACAGTGCTGTTATTGGCATTGAAATCAACGACTGCAAAGGCGGCTGCATAGTCACATGCGTGTGGCCAGTTTTTCTGGGCAGTTCCGGCAGAAGCGAACTCCCCTCGAACTGGACGCTGTTTATTGAACGGCACACCAATAAGATATTTTTCGTCAACCGGCAAATATCCGCCGTTGTCTTCCTCTTTTTCTTTATATTCCTTCTCGACCTTTTCGTAATGCTGCAACGCCATTGCGCAACGTTCGTAATGGGAGTGCGCACAGAAAATGTTATCGCTGTCTTTCGCTACTACAAAATAAGGGGCAAGAATAGTTACCGCACAACATATATGCTCTTGCGCTTTTTTCTGGTCATCAGGTAGCTGTTCGACTATTTTTTTACGCAAGTGTTGGCGTAACAACAGCAACCCAGTGGCGCCGGTTCCGCCAAAAGCAGAACCAACGAACATTAATTTTACACTGCCATTCACCGCATCTTTCAACAGCTTTTCATAGAAACTGCCCAGGATTGCCTTGGCCATATATTTATGGAATGTCAATGCTCCTACGCAAGGTTTTCCATATAGTCCGGTCGTTATATCAGTATCAAGCTCATTGTCCGTCATGAGAGCTCGGCCTATATCAATGTTGCGCTCTAGGATTTTTTTCGGCTTAACTTTCGCTTCATCTACGAGTGAACACCCAAATGTAACTTCAACCTTACGACCGAACAGAGGGTGCTTTGGGTTTTTCACGCCGGACTTGACCAGATTGTCTGCCCCCCTTTTCAGCGTTGCGTAGGCGTCATATAAAGCGCGCAATTCCTTGGTGTTTCCGTTCTCCTCCGAATCGGTATCAACCACAAGGATTTGCAGGTCTTTGTCGCAAAGGCCTGCCGCGCATAAATGCAGTAACGCATGAGCGGCCCGCACTCCCGAACCACCAATAGCAATTATGTAATCTGAGCTCACGAGTTTTTCTCCTTCGCTAACATCTTGATTTTTCGCTGGAGCCTTGGCCACAGATTGCGCGCGCTCATAATCAGAGTTACCGCCGTTACAATAATCCCCACGAAAGGCCAAGGATGCCATTTTCCAGTGATGCTTTGCATTACCAGCGTAGTAATAATGCTTGTAAACGCTATCATACCAGCGCCGATTCCCTTTACAAATCTGTTCAACGAAGGCCGGCGCAGGAATCCGACTACTCCTATACATGCTGATACTAGCGCCATTAAAATCAAGAACATTGCGGGCAATACCCAATCGCTATGCACATGCTTGGTATCCTTTGCAAAAAACCAGATGAAAAAGAAACCCTGCGGTATTGTTTCTTCCTTTATCGCTTTGCCTAAGTCTATGCTATTCGTTATAATGCCTACGGCCACATCCACAAGGACTTCAAGAAAATAGCGAGCAATTTTCTCTCCTGTTTTCATGAGCCGTGCCCTCCTGAAAGCTTTATAGCGATTCGAATTTTTTCTTCCTGTAAAACCCTCGGCGTGAAGTGTTCTTGCTGAAATAACTCCGTTAGATAGTATGTCAAGCTTACTTGACTGCTGTCATGCCCATACCACCGTTCCGTATTACACTTGTCTAACCAAAATTCTGGTTCCGCCACTTCCGGCATAATAACTGCTTCGAGTATATACTTTCTCCCAGGCTGTAGTTTGTCAAGCAAGCCTTCATCTATAGCAATTGTGGTGTTTGTTTGCCCGGGCGAGATTTTGATGATCGGTAACCCATTAATCTGTGCGTAGCCGTTCATCATGTCATACCATACAGCGGACGTCTGCGCGACAGGCTGGCCATTTTTTAACATCGCACCGTAGTTGACAAATTCCGTATCAGCCTCGGCATGAGTAGCTCTTAGAAGTGGGTTTGAACTTTTTGCTTCATCCGATATGACTTTCCAGGGAAAATCACCGTCAAGGTACAAAATCACATTTCCATTTGCTTTTTCGGCCATGACATAGTCAATTAATTCGCCAGGCTGAAACGATTCACCCCGAAACAGCAAATCATCGGCAACTTGAGCGTTTTGGCTATTCTCCGGCACAAAAACAAAAAAGGTCCCCACCCGCTGCAATGAGGGTACATTTGTTATATAGTTCCAGGCGACGTCTCTGAGAGCTGTTTCATCTTCCAGAATTTTGATCATCTTTTTTGTTTCCTCAAATACAGCCTCACTGTTTCCGACAAGCAAAAGGTATAGTGGACGCGCGCCATATCCATTTTGCTGGTCCGGCATCGAGCCATCGAACATCAGAAGAAACTTGAAGAGTGTAACACCTCTGCCCTCTCGTAATTCATCCCAACTGTCCTGCAGAACCCGCAATTCATTAGGATGGTATTGCGATTCACCGAACACCACCCATTCATTTGTAAGAACCATAGCTATGTCATGATTTTTTAGCTGATCGTTAGCATGAGTAAATACGTCAAACATAATTGTCTTGGATCTCACTACATCTATTTCGGACGCTACGTATTCCCACTTGCGCAGATTCTCGTAACTATATTGAATAATTTGCTGTTCAGTGCTTCCATAATTAAATTGCCATGCATCCGTCCTCTTTAGTACATTCTCAGGAAATAGCAAATTATCGCAAATGCGGGTCAGATTGGCACTATCAGCATTAGCGTACCCCTGCATTGTGTGGCGTGTATCTATGTAAACTGCACGGCTGAATGAATTCTCTCCAGTTTCGGAACCAAAGAAAACTTTTTGGAATGTTTCGTAATCCGGGGTAGAGTCATACACGGATTGGCGACACTCAGCATGTATAGATATAAGGACCACGCTGATGCTTATCAAAACACAAATCAAAACCTCTGCAACCAAGGGCCATGCGGAGAGCCATCTCCCTATCCTTTTACTCTTTCTCACTTGTCCACTCCTTATCCGATCAATCGTGACTGCGTTGCGCGTTTTATGTGAATCAGGGTTTTGCCGATACTCGCCCGTTAAAAAAGTGCCGTGATGAAGGAAATTGCGACCTGGAATAAGCCGGAAGTGATTCCCCACCAGAGCTGTAACAAAGTCGGAATAAACGGCTTTGTTCCATCCCACAGGACGTCTGCAATTAATGCGATGCTGTTGACAAATTCATTCCATGACATGTAGTGATCCTCCTTACTAAAATGTGCTCAACCCTGATTCACATAAAAACGCAAGGAACTGCCTAGTAGATAGTAACATAACAATAATCAACGATGTTTCCGTCCTTGGTGGTCACCACGATTCGTGTCTTTCCGGGATTGGAACCGCGGATAGTAACTTTACCGCTGGATTCGTCTTTACTAACCACAGTGGCGATGAGTAGGTTTTCGCTCTTAACATTAAACCCTCTATTTGATGCATTTGATGGGTATACATTAACGCGGAACCAGTCGGTATCCCCGTCGGATATCGAAAGATTCTGATAGTCTATGCTGATACCGGTCACAGCCGCATAAACGGAGATGGATATTGTATTGGATGTCACGCCGCCCGACTTGGCTGTGATCTGTGCGGTGCCGTTGCCTTGGGCCCAGACCTCGCCATTGTTGTCAACCCGGATTACCGAGGTGTTGCTGCTCTGATACGTGATGTTCTCTTTGCTGGCATCGCTCGGTGACACAGACACATTGAGATAGTACCCATGGCTTCCCTTGCCGATGGAAGAAGGGCCCCTCAATGTGATGGAGGACGGAGGGACAAATACTTTCACGCTCTTTGTCGTGGATATGCCGTCCGCTTTCGCAGTAATTGTCGCCGTCCCGTTTTTCAGCGCAGTCATTCTCCCATTGTTGTCGATCTGGACGACCGAGCTGTCGCTGCTTATGTATGTCACGCTTTTGTTGGTGGCGTTTTCGGGGCTTACTGTTGCGGTCAATGTATCGGTAGTCCCTCTTACCAGGGAAGAGGGTCCGGCTAACAATATTGACGTCACATGAATTATCTGCTCGGTTACGGTTACAGTGACGGCAGCAACTTTATCGTCGTTGCTGACGGAAGCGGTTATTTCTGTTGACCCTATGGCAAGCGCCTTGATATTGCCTTCCCTGTCTATGGTGGCGACAGTTGGGTTGGAGCTCTTCCACGTAACAGTTTTGTCCGTTGCGTTTTCCGGCAAGACAACGGCGGTCAGCTTATCGCTTTGTGTCTGCTCCAGTGTGGTGGCGCCATTGATGGTTATTGACGCGACAGGGATGGCCACCCTTACCGAAAGCGTAGCGGTAATGTGCGCCTTTTTCTTTCCTTCCACGACAACCGTTATCACTGCGGTGCCGAACTTTTGCCCGGTCGCTTTACCCTCGTTGTCGATTTTCAAAACAGAAGTGTCGCTGCTCTCCCATGAAAGCACTTTTTCTATGGTAACATCCTTCGGCTCGATGTAGTTCACGGTCATCGCCTGGGTATCATTGATACCTATCGTGGAAGGCCCTTGGATCGAGATTTTGGTTGGATAAATATCCCACCATGGTTCATCGCCCTTCGAAGAATTTTTTTGCGATGTGCTTCCAACGCGCGGTTCGGTCCCGCTTTCGCCCCTGCCAGTTACCCACTTGAAGATGCCGAAAGCAGCCCCGGCCAAAAGCGCTGCCGCTACAACAGGAACAAGAATCTTGATCAGCAGCGCTGGTTTCAGCTTCGGCTTTCTCGCCTGAATCGGTTTGTCATACTTCACGTCCAGAATGCCGTTGCAGGCGGGGCAGAACACCATGTCGTCACTGTATTCCGTTCCGCGGTCGTTACACTTTGGGTTCTTGCAGATCTTCATGGCAATGCTCCTTTATGACTATTCAACCGTTATGAAGCAGGTTCCAATTTGCTTTCCACTGATATTGAGAACACCTACAAGTGCCGACCCCTTCTTTAGGGCGGTAACTCTACCAGTCTGTGTATCCAAGTTTATGACGCCGTTAATACTAAAATCTTCAAAATAGATACCTTCCTTCGGAGGATTTTTAACGTTGATTTGCTTTTCATCCTGAACCTTCATCCTTAACTCTGATGGTGTTACGATTGGCGTGTCAGCTGACGGCGTTGGCGGTTTCTCCGTTGTCGTGGTCGTTGTTGTCGTTGTTGTGTACGTGGTACTCGACTTGGTTGTGGTACTTGTAGTTGTTGTGGTGGTACTTGTGGATTGCGATGTCGTTGTCGCAACGGTTGTTGTGTCGGTTGTCGGTGGAGGTGGCATCGAAGGCGTTTCAAGTTGCAATTCTGTCGTGGTTATTTCGGCGCTCGTTACCTCAGGGCCAGAGTTCCTTCCCTTAACAACAAGAAGGATAATGATCGAGAGGGCAACAAGCACAACAATTGCGATAGCTACGAATACAGTGCGTTTCTTGAAAGCCCTTGGCCCAACCCACATAGCGCTTCCCTGGTCTTTTGCTTTTGGTTTGCTGTGCTTGCTCTTGGTTTTTATGGGCTTCGACTTTTGGGCCGGTTTCGTGGTCGGTTTCGGAACCGGCTTGGGCAGCGGCTCTAATCCAAGCTCCGCCTCAACAGCGGCGATGAAGGACTTGTGCCCATCGGATGGACTTTTCCCGTTGATTTTGTTCTGAATGGCTTTCACGGCTTCAGCCATGAATATCTCTTTTCTCACACCAAAGGAGATACGCGTCTCACTCGTATTAACCCATGGCCGGTACAAAGCGATCGCATCATACAGCGCCCACAGGTTATCCTCATCTTGCTTGTACTTGATGATTTTGCTCCTGTCCACTAAATCCGAAAATTCGATGGCAGATCTGCTGCTAAGCTCCGAGAAATCCTCCAAGATAACATCTATGAATGGATCGGTGTTCATGCTTCTCCTCCTCGCATTGTAGAAAATAAGCCACGCATTAAAGTATTCATCTAAACTCCATTTGCTGTTTAGGCTGCATTTTTCTCTTCTTGAAACTTTTTCAAAGTATGCCTCAAGCGTTTGCGACTGCAGATATTCATCCCAAATACGTTTGAGCGCTCGCCCCAACTCTGCGTCTGCCTCTTGGAACGCCTTCAAAGTATCCTCGCAACGGCTGTCCTCCGACTCGCACATGGTTTTGAATTTGGACTTTACCCCATCCGTTTCATCGTCTACAAGCCATGTCTGCAATGGAGGCTTGTTTTCTTCGTACCTAAGGTTGTGCAGGTATCTTAAAGCATCAGAATACCATATATACAGATCATCCTCTTGAATTACTTGGATGTCTATAATAGCATTGTCATATTCGGCCTGTGCGTTATCTCGGTACTTGCCTTCAATGTCATCCCGCGCTTTCGTGACATGATCATGATCAAAAAGAGACAGCATAAGCGAATACGCTTCATCCAATTGGTCACGTGCGTTTGGCATATTATAAAGCTTTTTTTGATATTCCTGAAGGGCTGTGTTCCAAACACCTCTCAGGTTCTGTAGATGCTCAAGAACATCCATTTCCTTGAGTTCTTCCAGTTGCTCGGCGAACTCCTTCAGTGTTTTAGCGTTTTGCGCGGGAGCCAGCCAGCTTTGAAAGTGCTCTTCCGCATAGTTCTTGAAAACCCCGTTCCAGGCCATGTCGAGCAGCGCCGTATCCCCTTGCTTCGCAAGCTCACTGATGAATTCCCTTTTTTGCTTATCTGTTTCCAAGGATTCGAAATCGTGCTCCAGCGCGAACATCACCCCATACCGACGGAAATCAAACGAAGCCCATACTCCCTTCTCTGTTTCTATTCCGCTGGCGCTTATAATCTCAAATAATTTATGCCGTTCTTCTGGCAGCGCACCGGCGAGATGTTCCGCCAAGTGACGCAACCCCTGTCCATAATCGGGATGCATTATACCGCCAATTGCTGGCCGGCAGGCGTTGGGCGCCGCAGGATATAAAACTGGCTCGTGTGCATAAAGGCCAGCCATTATATCAGGGATAAAGCACAGGGTTACACCTTCCGGAAGAGAAGCAAGGTTTGGATATGTAATGTATCCTGACCGTGCACGGAGTGCATAAGGCATCGCGCTGTAAATCGTCTTGAGCAACCGTCTGACCGTCTCGTCAAAATCAGTTCCACCATAACCTTGCACGGGCAGCGCGATGTAGATAGGGGACTCGTGGCTGATCAAGCGAGCAAGGCTTCCATATATGATGGCCGCAAGCATCTTCTCATCCAGCCTTATCGCGCTTACCGGCTCAACCCGTTGTCCCGTTTTTAGTGGGACACGCCCGCATGTAATATCAATCTCATCAGCGAAAGGGAAGCGCAGCAACCGGTCCAACCAATCATCAAGGAATTCATCGCTCGAAAGATTTCGCAATTCCGCATGTAGTGTGTATCCGCCCGCCGCGGAGGTCTGATTGGTTTGACGACTTGCGCAGGCGCATAGATAGTACAGCCGCCCCTGCTGATCCCGTTCCACGCTCATGCCATGCTTATAATCTGCGCCTCCGTCCCGGAATGCATTCATGAGTAACCCTATCTTCTCCTGCGGGAACGGAAGAAACTCACCCGCAGGGGTCATGCCGCGGTCAATGCCGCTGATATTTGCGTGGATATATCCATAACTCGGCATATTTAACCCCACCTTCCATGCTTGCTTTTTGGTAGCTCAGTGTATCGCTTCGCCGCCCAGCCAAATTTGCCACACAGAGACTCGTAGGCTTTCCTCTCTAGGGCATCTCCAGTTAGCCTTGCTTTTACGCATTGGACTTCATCAATATCCTTCTTTCCCTTGCTTCTGCGGACCACGATTTTCACATCCAAATATCCCAAGATTGCGAGAGTCCACAGCATGGGCCAGCGTGTGCGATAGGGCTTGATGGGCACTTTGGTATCAAGCGATCCTTTTTTTAATGGAGTGAAGCCATATGCTGAAAACGAAAAGAATGCGTGATCAGGAAATATCTCTTGCAAGCTTTCCGGCCAAGCTGACGCAGAAGCCGAATAGTTCAGGAAAGCCGCTTCAAGAACTTTCCTGCTGTGTTTGACAAATTTGGTTTCCCAAAGGCCAAGGCCATCCTCCGCGCTGCTCACGTCATAGATCGGTGCGTCTGCTTTCCCAATGGCTTGATCCGGATTGAAAAGGACTGGGGTGTTTTCAAAATCGTCGCTTTTTGTCAGGATAATAGCAGCGCGCCCTTTGAAGTTATTCAACTCGTCCTTTATTGCCTGCAACCCGCCGAAGCGGTCGGGATGAATGATATGCTGATCGCATTCTTCCTCAATTTCAGCCGCGGTCTTGGTGCTGCCATCTGTCCGTTCCACCGATACATCGTAACCATGCCGCATCATGAATTCCAGGTTGTTGTTAGCTTGGAGCTGGACGATATCCAAGCAAAACCAATACACGTCGGCATTGTCAAATAGGCCCTTGCAGTCAGAACGCAGCATGGAAATATTGGTATTCAGGTACTCACCAGGTAAGTCTACAAATGTAACGGTTAGCATTCTTTCTTGCTTCGGGACATGCATTTCCAGGGAGACACAAAATTGGTGGCTCGCTAGCCCTTCCCGTGTTTTGAGGACGGCGCGCCCTTTTTCGTATGGAACCAGCAAATCCCTCTTAATTGCCTCCCATTGCGCGTCATCGCCCTCAACCGGGAATTTCCAATACCAGTTGTCGTTCCTGTTTGTCCACAAACCGGACGCTTGCTGACCCGCATGAATTGTCGCCGCTATAACCGAGCTTTTTCCAACACGTTCGCTACCCAAAAGGCCGATGACGATCTCCGGATTCTGCCCTGCGTGTGCATACAGTGGGTGCCGGCACACCCCGCATACCTTTTGATACTTACCCGCCCTATACCAAACGGGTTTGTTGTTCGGATCGGTGACGCGCCTTACATGTGCGCTGGGGATCGTAATTTCCTTTACCACCTTCTTGGATTCGCCATACGTTATCGCAAGCGTATCAAGAATAGCTCTCAGATCGGCCAGTTCGGCCTTGTTTTTGTTACTGTCGTTGTCAGCTACTTCATAGGCATAGGCAAGGGCGCGAAAAATATCGCTCTCAGTTATAAGGATCTTGTAGCTATCATTATATACTACAGGGACCCCGACCAGCAACCCGCTCGAAATCTTGCCGAGACCGGACTTCTCAATCAGAATTTTTAGAAGCTCAAGTCCCCTCGGCTGTGCTTCTTCGATGCTTTTTTGAAGCTGAGCAATGGCTGCTTTCTTCGTTTTTAAATCCTCCGTCAACTCTTTTTCTCTTTGAGACAGCGCAGCCATTTCATCTTGAATTCTTTTCCGTTCGTCAGCGTCCTCAGCTTTTTTTAGTTCATCGCTGAGTCTGCGGCGGTCTCTCAGCGTGGCGCTGATTTCCGCTTCTGTTTTCCCAAGCACATTCTCAGCGACCCTGAGCCGCACCTCATCCTGCGCCGCAATCGGCAGCTGCAACTTTGCAACCCAATCCAATAGGAATTCGTTGTTTGGGTCAACAGCGAAAGCAATCATGTCATGGCTGTGTCTTTTTGTGTATTTGTCTCCAATTACATCCCACTCAAAGCGGCTAAGGCACATCGGGCAAAAGTATTTCATGTTTCTCCTTACAGCTCCTTTATTGAATGGACAAGCTTCGGTGATGCTTTTACAGGCACAAGGCAGCTTAATTTAGCCTGATCTTCCGATTCCACCTGGAACCAGTACCGGCATATCTCATTTGCCTTAGGTTGCAGCGGTAATGGAAATTTATATCCACTCCCTCGATTAATTGCCAAACTGCCTGATGGCAGAACACCCTGAACTCTTATGAATATTTCCTGCCAACCATCTTTACGGAGCTTGCCTGGAAAATAATTGACTTGCACATTATACGGAACAACAAAGATGCATTCTTTTTCAAGAGGGATTTCAGATTCTCCCATACGGCAGAGTATCCGATATCTTCTGCCCGGCGTAAGTTTGCTGCAATTTATCGTTTTCGCTTGCGAAGCATTCGATGACATCAGTGTTTCCAGATGAACTTCTTGCCGGATATCCTCTGGGACCGCAATAACAGAAATGGTCCCCGCCCAACCTGGCTGCCAAGCATAATGACAACTTAACTTTGATGACTTCTGCTCCCAATGAATGTCAATCACACGTTTTGCCTCCATTCCCCAAAGTATAAATAGCTGTCGGTGCAACGGCAACTACCACGGCAATTCCCCGCAATGCTGTGTCGGAAATGAAGTTCCATTCAGCGGTTCCTACAGCACCGAAAAAAATGGACGGTATCTTTATACGTTCCTGATTGTTTTCACAGCGAAGAAACCCATATAGTTTTGGCTTGTAATCCGCCCGTCTCACACTTGGAAGTAAGCAACCTGGGTTTATTGCTTGTTCAAGGGTTTCGTATGTCCAGTCAGCATCCAACGGGCGGTACTGCCTTGCGCGTTCCGCTATATCCTGGCCCCAATTAGCCAAGAACTGTTGTTCATGCTCCGTTTCCTGCCGTACGTTGCAGTTGCATAGAAATTCCTGCTGGCTCTCAATACGCCTTTTGGCTTTAGCCATACTGTGTTGTAAGTGTCCCTCTGTTGCGTCAGCCAAAGCTTTTTTCCAGAACCAAGCTTCAGCATAAACGCGATAAAGTCTCTGAGCATTTTTTTCCCAGGGGATGAGCGCTGACATGATGTCTTGGATTTTACGTCCATCAATGGAGATGTGGTCGGACAGGCGGGTATCCTGTAACTCTTTGAGTTTCGCTTCATAGATATCTTGCGAGGCTGTGCTGCGTTCACTTAACACAGCAACAAGTAAGTCTTCCAGTTGGATGATCGGCATTTGATAATACCAAGCCTCTGGATTCTGCCAAAAGCGCTTGAACAGGCCATCCATATTCTGTTCTCCAAAGAACAACTCATGAAAGTACAGGGCCTGAGGTTGACCATCCTCCGCCTTGCCATAGAGTCTTGCCAAAACTTTTTTTAGCTGGATACGTATACCTTTTCCGAAAAGCCTTTGGAAGAAGTTCGGCAATTCTGCCCCGATCTCATCCAACCCATCCGCATCAATGGGGTATTGCGTAAGCGCAGGTGCCTTCTTCATCTTTTGTAAAAAAGTCTTGCAACAGCGCTCCGCTTGTTCAGCAATTTGCTTTCTGACGAGGTCCTCATCCGCAGGTATGCCGCGCAGGTCTGCTGAAAGCTGGCAATAGAGCCGGTGGACCCACTCATCAAACGTCAGCCGGGCCGTCCAGCTTTCGAGCACCCCTCCGCCTATAGGCGCAGGTACGTTAACAAAATATGCTTGCAAATAAATTAAATAAGCCAAAGAACATATCCCATCGCTACTGCCCCGCACAAACAAGGCGTCAGGTTCGTTGCGATGGATTTCACTTTCCCGTCGATACACACGAACTGTTTGTGCTGTATAGTGGTTCTGGCAGTCCAGAAATGAAAATTCCTCCCCCATTGCCGCAACATACATTATGACAATGGGGGTATTCCGGAATCGAACAATGCTTTCGCTACGTACTACCAATTCTGCAATTACCTGCGCACCATTCGTAATGTCTGCTAACCGGACAGCGTTTTTGTCGCTAAAGCGGGAGGCAAGAAAGCTCTCAAGCTGTTCTTTGGCATTGCTGGCTCCAGGAGTGAACAAAAGCACAAGCGTACGCGCGATGCTTCCGGCGTCATTTGCTTTCGGTAATGCAAAGCACATCTGCTGGTTGATTTGCTCAGCCAGATCCAACCCCATATTTTCCCCTCCCGTGTGGCTATATTGCCGCTTATATTGCGCTCACAGACATGCGATAGAAATCGCGAAGAGTGTCTACCAGTTCCGAATCTCCCGATGCGTCTTTTAGCCGCTGCGCCGCCGTGTTGGCCTTGAGCGTATCAGATATTGACTGCAATTCTGCCTTCAATTTTTCTTGACGCGCGGAGATTGCATTGCCCGGCTCTTTCACCAGATCCGCAAAGCGCTCCTTCCAGTATTCAAACAATTCGTCGGGAAGGACGTACAGGCGCTCCATCATATAGTAGAAATGGTAGGGCCGCTGATAGGACATCAGCTCAAGTGCATTGAGCAGTTGATCCTGATCGCCGTGCTCATTTTCGTAAACCCAGCAACTACTGGCGTCATCATAATCGATCAATGCCGCGCCATAGTATTGTGTGAAGAGGTTGCGGCGTTCTCTTTTTTTGCCCTCCCTCTCAACGATACGGTTGTGCTCCTCCACAAGCGCCCGCAGTGTTCCCACCACGCCAAGGGTCCGCTGCAAGGAAAGGCACGTGGCATACATCTTACGCATAAAGCGGCAGGTCAAGTCCCAATCCCAGTCCTCGGGAGGGTTGGTGCCCGCAGGTCCGGCGCTCATCGTGCTGTTGAACGGCCTGGTTGGCTTTGCACTCAGGGGGAGCAGCGACGGCAGCTTCTTTAAGTCAATAATCCCTATATTTTGGCCAAGGCCCGCGAAAAGCGCTTGCGCGTCTTCCCTGTATACCTGGTATGCCTGCATCACCGTATTGTCATTGTCGCCGTTGCTGCTGCCAAGTGGCTGATGCGCAGTGCCAAGATGTTTATTCGGACTATCGTCCAGCAGCAGTACCTTAAAGTTGCGGATATGCTGCACCGGGTCAGTCAACTCTTCTTGAATCAATCCATAACTGCGTGCGGTATCCATCATCGTACGGACATAGGCTGACAACTGTGCCTCCTCCTCGAAGCTATAGCCGCTTTCAAGCATTTGCCACAGGGAGGGATTGATCAGGTTGGGGAAATTGCGCCACTTGAGGGTTCCCTGGTTCATATGCTGGCCTACTTCCGCATCGCCGCTGCAAACGGCATAGGCTTTTTCCCCAGACAACGTCCAATCGAAAGCATAAAGCGGCAAAGAAAGGTAGTTGTTAAAAAGCGTAAAGCTGTCGGAGTTCCTGGAATAGAACGCTTTCTTAACCTCAGAGCCCATACGCTCCATAATCAGCTTGTTCAGGTGCTTTGTTTCCTCCGGGAGGACGAGGAACACCGCATCGTTAGCACCCGAAAAGCTGCTCAGGTTGCTGCTTTGCGCCAAGACCGCAGCATTCTTGCGCAACAGATCAACGATCATGTCAGCAGCTGTTTTCAGGTCGTCCGTAGCTTCGCCTTCTGGGTTTTCAGCCGTAGGCTGCAGGGCACGCGCGTCTTTGTTACCGGTAAAGCAAATAGCTGCAAAATCCTCTAGGCTGATTTTGATAATGTCCTTAAACGTACGCGTGACAAAATCACGGACTGCGGCAGAAGCGTTAAACTCGCCATCCTTGGAAAGATCAGTCCACTTTTTGCGGGCGGACTTGAGTTCGGCAACAAAGCGCTGGGCTTTTTCCGCCACGCTCTTTTTATCCATCAGTTCATCCAGATATTCAAAGGCCGCCTTGCCGCTTTCATTGCCGTCATAGGGCCGCAACGGTGTCCAGGAATATGTTTTCCCAAAGGGGCCGCTCGTTTCCGCCGTATCTGTAAGTACGGCATTGGTGCGGTCAAGGATGCCCTTGAAACTGTCGATGACGCAGGTATAGACCTCATAAACCTCGGTGTTCTGTTCATTTACGTAGTTCCGCATCCTGTCAAGGATTTTGCTGACCTCCCGGAACTCGAAGCTCTTGCGCTTCTTGGTACTGACGGGCCGCTCCATTTTCTCTAGGCATGCACCCAGATGGAAGGTAAGGTTGACTAGATAATACGGGCCATACTGGGTGAAAGCCGCATCCAATGCGCTTTCAAAATCGGCAAAGAGCTGCTCCCAGAGCTTTTTCGCGCAAGCTTTGACATCCTGCTCCACGTCGCCCGAATTGGCTGTCGGAAGACACAACACCTGGCTTTCGCAGAACTTACGCATCCTCTTTTGCAGTTCATTTGGGTTGTCCAACCCAACCTGCGCCAATACTTGCTCCGCGGCGGACTCAGTGGCTTTGCGGTGTTTTTCGTAGCTGTCAAATAAATAGTCAAAGACTTTCTTAGCCGTATAGATTTGCAGTAAGTCCTTGGGGATGACCATTTCGCTGTAGCCCGTCGCGGCATAGATATAGTAGGAATCCCGGGGAATGATTTCGGCGGGCTTCGTGCCGATAAACTCGGTAAGTTTTTTCGGAACGTCCGGGAGGTAGGAGAAAATGTTCAGGTGCTGCACACTTTGGCCGCCACCCGCTGTTGTCGCCCCCTCCTTCTGCGATTCGGACGCAATCATATTGATGATACAGTCCGCCGCTGTGTTGATAGCCGTTGTTTGGGGGAATTCATGAATGATATGAGAGCCCTTGCCGTCAATCAGGTAGCAGTAATCGAAAATGTTTTTGCCACGCACCTGTGTGCCGCTGTAGTTCATCACGAACTCCTCGCCGCGCTCGGTCATGGTCATATGGTATTCGATTTCTTTCAGCGCGGCGTAGGCGTTGCTGTTGCCACTCTGGACAGCATCCGGTTTCTGTTGTGTGTCGCTGGCAGCGGGCGGTAAAAAGATAAAACCGAATACCTGACCCACGGAATTCTTGTTTTCCTTTCCCAGCAGGTAACGGATAATGTAGGTGGCATCAATCACAGTTCCACTACCTGTGCCACCGGCAATGCCGGTTAGTACGATCAAGCTGCATCGGGATCCGCCCTTGCCGGCTACCAAGGCGTTGAACTGCGTGATCACGCTGTGGGACAGTGCGTCCACAGAATTCCCGAACGTCAGCAATGCTCGGCCAAACTGGCGGCGCGCACCCGCACCCGTGCCATTGAATACGTTGGAGGTAAAATTCCGAAGATTCGGATGAATCCACTCCCGCGTAGCGGCAGACGGGTTATGTATCTGCTGCTCTACACCCTCAAACGGCAGTTTGCAGATTTCGCTGCGCGCGAACGTGCCCTTGCTGACGTAGGCGTCCAACTCGTTGTGCGCGGCATCCACCGCCAAATAGCGGATGTACTTTTCAATGGAGGCCTTTGTCACCCGTTGGGACAGTTTCTTTTTCAGTTCGGCCAGCGCGGCGCAGCCTGTGCCGCCCAAACCGACGATTAAGAAACGATCGTCGCCCAGAATGTCGCGCTTTTCACGCTTGATAATGCCGTCTGCTTCCATGTACTCCAGCGTACGCATATTTGCCTCTACTCGTGCGCGCTGCTGCGGTGATAATGCCATGTCTTCTCCTCCTTGTTTTCTCTATATGGTAATTTGCTAATCATTCGTCATCGTTGTCATCGTAGTCAGGGACGTCATTATCATCCTCGTCATTGTCCTTTTTTTGCGTCCCGATGTAAAGAGTGATATCATCATCAAGATTGACTGTTTCGTTGAAGCTGGTTTCCTTTCTGGCACGGATGCTTTTTCCTCGCCCAAAGAGAAACTCCCCTTGCTTTTGGGCCTTGAAGGTGTACAGCCCCAGAGTGCTCTTGTTTTCGGAGATTAGTTCTTTCGCCCTATCTTCATCGCCATCCCACTCGGCAAAAGATTGAGTGAGCAACTCATATAAAGTGAATTTAGCGCCGCCCCCTAAAAAGCCTTGGCCATGTGCAACTTGCGTTCCGTCTTCCTCTATCTTGGCCCAGAATTCGGAACGGATGCGCCCTGCGTCCTTGAAAATTTTGATGCAAAACAGCACGCCGGCAACAAATAAAAGAATAGCGACAAGAATAACAATGTATTTCCAGTTCCCGCTTTTGGTTGTGAGTTCCAGGACAAGAATCGAAGAAGCACCTTCCGGATCGGCAACCTTTATCTTAATCATGCCAACACCTTTTTGCTTGCCCGTATCTATCGTTATGTTGCCAGTACCATCGACAGAAACACTATCCTCATTATAGCCGTTCTCGACCAAAGCAAAGGTTAGTTCTGTCTCTCCCTCTGGGTCGGCCACACAATCGGTTAGCGCCAGTTTATAGATGCCATCGTTGAATATTGTATAATCATACCGCTTCTTCACAGGGTCTCCCGAAGGGATAGGCGGTTGATTTATTGGCTTGACATTTATCTCATCACTGCTGAATTCTATACTCTCGCACTTATATGTAGCCCTGGCGGTGTAGCCTTCGTATTCTTCGACAGGCACCTCAAGCGCAAAATGCCCATCTACTAGTTTCATTGGGTATTCCTTGGATTGCTTGGTCTTGTTGCTGACCAGCGTCATGGTACAGGTATAACCTTCGTATTTAACTGCATCGGTTACCGCGTTCCCATCGACCGCAAGATATGACTTGAAAATAACCGGCTCGCCAACCTTAGCTTTTCCGTCAGCCGTTTGTATCTCAACCTTAGCTGAGACGTTCGAACTAATAATGATGTCAGACATCACCTCGACTTCCTCTGTGACCGGTACGTCGCTTGCTTTTCCGACGTGGATTTCCCAAAGACCCGCAATGGGATTTTGTATTTTTGCGTTGTAGAAAATTTCTTCCTTCGTGATTGTAACGCCTTCCCCGCCATTCTCCGTAGTTACCTCGCCTTGCGGATTGCGGATTGTAACGCTAATTTTCTTCTTAACCCCGTCTTTGTAGCGTAGGCCAAAATTTAATTCCGAAACCCCGACGCCCGGTATCGTGACTGTTTTATTTAGCGGTACAGTTTCAGGCACTGGGCTGACAAAGCCTCCGACCGAAAAGCGTAACGCAAGCTTTGCAAATTTTGTCGAAATATCGTCTGCACTCTGAATTTCGGCATAGTAGCTGTAAAAATCGTTTTCAAGTGTGTCGTCAGCGCCAGGCGCAGTAGGGTCGCTTGCATTGCTTCGCACTTCGCGCACAATATCAAAGACTTCTTGGTTATCCTTATTCAATCCTTGGTCGTTCAGGAAGACACCTGAAATGCGAATGCCGTTTGCCTTTGCAATGGTGATTGCCTGATCCCGGGCGGCAAACGACGCTTGTTCTGCACCTGGTGAAGTGAGCTGCGTAACCCCATCGGTAAACAAAATTACTTCGGACTGCAAATGTGAGCCTCCGGCAGTTTCTTGCCTGTCCTGTACTCCCTTAAGCTGGTTTACCGCAGCTAATAGCGCTTCACCAATATTTGTGTATCCTCGAGGGGCTTCCGCTTTTACTGCATTTAGCAGCAACTCTTTTGCTTCTTCGGAATTGATTGGCTGGATTTCCGAAACAGTTTTAACTTGATCGTTAAAAACGAAGGCGCCCAACTCATGCCCCTTTGTATCCAGCATTCCGAGAAAATAGCTCAGGGCCCCATAGCGGTTTCCAGCAGGATCGGCGGTTTCCTTTGGCCCTAATGACCCGCTGGCATCTACAACTATGGCAATGTTGTATCGGGCATCTCCCCTGTCAAGCTCGGTTGCTGCCGCTGGGAATGCCAGTAGAGCACTCAGCGCAACAATCAAGAAAGCGGTCCCCACCGCTGTAAATCGTTTCGCCATAAAAAACATCCCCCTTTGTTTTCTGTGCTGACATGAGCCGCGCGTGAATCTAGAATTATCTATAAAGGTATACCTTCCAGGTCTTTTTTGCTCACTGCTCGCTGTGGCAGTCGCTGTTGTTGGTGAAATTTTTTTGCTTGACATGTTAGCGGGTAAAAAGTGTATCGTAACAACAGAGGTGCATATAACACAGCCGCCCGTAAAGTTTGTGCTTAAGCTTAAGTTAGATGCAGGCTGCATTTCCGCCAGAAAAACCATCGGCCTGTTTTTTGGATGGCTTCTGGCAGCATGGCTGCTGTTGGTAATTTTTTCGTAGAAATCGGCTTCTACGAAAGAGAGGCCAGAAGCCTTTGTTATTAGGCGCTACGCCGCCAGTTGACCATAATCCGTACCACAATTAATCAAGAACCGGTCCATTTGCTTCCGTTTGAT
>Ga0268262_10000639_pt1 | contig 45370 bp, 41 predicted proteins | sample TergutNc150P3_FD_190354 | JGI IMG/M metagenome (GOLD analysis project Ga0268262, IMG submission 190354) | Nasutitermes corniger P3 segment gut microbial community from laboratory colony in Florida, USA - Nc150 P3 (SPAdes) (version 2) | ecosystem: Host-associated > Arthropoda: Insects >... | reverse complement strand
AAAAAACGCGTTTTTTCATCTAAAAGGAGGTGCCTTGATGAAAGCACTTAGAGTTTATCGCGCCGGAGCAATGTTGACGTTGCTTGGCGCACTTAGCGGCGCGAGCGGTCTGTACGCGCAGGGCAGCACTTCGGCCTACTCGTATCTATTTAAGTTACGGGCGGGGCTGACTGCGGGCGACATGCAGAAGACGCACTTTGACAACAAGGTCATGGCTATGGCCGCCGAAGTCAGGCGCGAGATGTTCGGCGCGGGGCAGTATCTTTCGGCGGAGCTGGCCTTTGAGTATGTCCCTGGCCGCCACCACGACATCTATCCGTGGGATACAAACCCCATTAAAGCCAATGATGGCGTGTCCGGCCTGAATCCCAGATATTCATTTGACAATCGCAAAGAATACGGGCAGGGCCTCAACCTGAGATTCGCTTACTCAGCGCCATTACACGTCCCCTATTTCAAAAATGATGTGGAGTGGTTCGCGGGCCTTGGTTTAGATATGTTCAAAGTCAGCACCGAGGTAGATTACATGTTAAATTTCACGCCCAATACGCAAAATCCAAGCTTCGGTGTTGGCACTTATGACGGCAATACATTTGTAGAGCAGGGCAGTGCCTTTGTACCGGGTGTTTTCGGGGGCGTCAAATGCAAAGTAAGCAAAGACATCGGCTTTGAATTGTCCCTGCGCAATTTTGGGATGAGGACTTACGAATTCACCCCCGTCAGCTACACCGAAAAAGACCCGGCCAAGTATGGAAAGAAAGAATACGGAAAATCCTCAACGGGGACTTCCAGGGGCTGGGCTTTGGAATTTGCCTTAGCAGTGAAAATATAACCGGATCACAGGAGACACAAAATCATGCGTAAAAATCTTGTATTTACACCATTAATGGTAATGCTTGCCGCCGGTGGTCTGTGCGCTCAGGACACATCCAGCGCGGTGCTGGCAGGCCGAGTGACTTCACAGAACAATCAGCCGCTGCAGGGCGTCAGAGTGCTGCTTGAGTCGCCATCCATGCTTGGCGTCCGCCAGACGACTACAGACGCCAATGGCCAATTCCGTGTACCGATGCTGCCCAACGGCGAATATTCTGTGACATACACGCTCAGCGGCCACATAACCCGCAAACAGACCTTGCGCCTAATCGCTGGTCAGACGGCAAATGGCAGTATCAGACTGACATCAATAGATGCCCAGCAAGTAACAGTTGAGATCATAAGCGATGTCGCCGCTGTTGACAAAACGGAAACCGTTGTTCAGACATCCTATTCCATAGAGCGCCTGGAAACCATTAGCGGCAGAAGCCTTAACGCCATAGCTCCGATGGTAGCAGGCATGGTCGCGGGCAACATTGATCAGCAGGGTAACGTCTCCATACGCGGCGGCTCAAACCGCGGCGCAAAGACACTCGTGAATGGCACGTCCGTGACAGAGCAAAGCGCTGGTTACAACTACAATTTGGGGCTTTTGCCGGATCTCATCGAATCCATTGCCGTGATTCAGTCGCCCCTCAACTCGCGCTACGGGAACACTGACGGCGGTCTCATATCAATGGTGACGGCCAAGGGCAGCAACACATTTACGGGTACGTTGAGAGCCAATATAAGCCGCACCTACTGGAATGTCGTTGACAGGACAGGTTATACAAGGCGCGATGGCACTGTGGCTACCAACACTGTTAATACTACAGATCAGTTGGGAAAAAATTATGAACTGTCGCTTCAAGGCCCAATCTGGAAAGATTATGTCACTTTTGCATACGGCTCAAAGCTGGCGCCCACATCTTACTATTCTCAAAATTTTAGCAATCGTTATACCAACCTGGGCAACAATCAGTGGGGGGCATACTATGACCGTGTCGGCACTTACTATAAGGCCCCAAATGGCGATGTGATAAGGCGTGATGAACAGTTTGTCCACTCCGACAATGCTCTTGGGATAGCCGGTAGCTTTCCAGCATCTGACTGGTATGAGTTCAATCAGTACACTCTCTACATCCAGATCAATCCATCGCATCAGTTGGAGTATAATTATCTGCAAAATGATGTCACAAAAATGTTTGGCCAAGATGCGGTATGGTACGCCGGGATAGACGAGCTTGAGAATAATAATTATTCTAAAGAAGGTGAGAGAAGAATTAACTGGAGCCTTTCATATAAAGGTATCATTGGCCAATCCGGCGTTTTAGAGGCTCGTTACGCCAAAGCCTTTTATAGGTGGTCATTCGGGAATCCAGGGAGAAATCCGAATCCGATTAACACTTACTCAATAAATTCTTTGATCCCGATAAACAGTAGCGGAGACCGTGGCGACCCTAATAACTACTGGGCGAATGGTTATGTCTGGCCAGGCGCTGGAAGCACTGCTTATTTAGAACCTGGCTATGAATCTAACACTTATTCTGGTAGTACGCAAAATGTTTCTAACGGCATCAAAATTGCCGATGCCGATGCTGGAGGTAATACCGCGATTATACTCAATTACCAGCACTTTTTGCATACCACTAAGGGCAATCACATTATAGACCTTGGCTTTCAAGGCGATAACTTCAGATGGCAGGCCAAGGCCAGCGCCCCCGGAAGAACGCAGTTTTTTGCCCCCGGACTGATCTCGCGCAGACTGCAAGATAATGATATTTATAATGTCAACACAGGAAGTTGGGGCGGGAACGCTTCCCTATATAAAGACAGATATATCGTGTGGGATATGAGCAAGGCGACTTTGGCAGATATTGACCCATGGGCCGTTGCCAATAGAGGTGTCAGAAACGCACCAGCTTATGACAAAACCAACTATAATGGTTGGAGCCATGCTCTGATCACCAGAGTCGCGCCCAGGGTTGAATTACGCTCTGGTGATTTTCCTGGTTACTTCAATACCATCACGAACTCATATTATGTAAACGACCTGTGGTCAATAAATGACTATCACAGTGTCATGGGCGGACTGCGCGTTGATAACTATGAACTGACAGAAGGCAGTATATCTCGTCTCAGTTACTCTGTACCCACGCTCAGATTTGAATACAAGTGGGACATTCATGGCGACCAAAAGCGCTTGTTGAGCGTTTCCTGGGGACAATTCCACACATCATTGGCCAGCAATATTTTCGCGAATCTGGTGCCGGCGCCGAACGATGATGTCCAGACAATGTTTTGGAGCAGGCCTAACCCAGATGGCACTAACAGTCCTTATCTTGTGACTAAAGATGAATTGATGACCATAAGCAACTATGGTCTGGAAGGTCCATCTTCACTTGCTGCTAGCAGTCTTTATGATGTGGATCCTAGTTGGAAAGCGCCTGTTTCGACAGAAATTGCGGTGGGCTTACGTAGTAATTTAAGTGCCGGGGGTTTTCTGAAGGCCACTTTTGTCTATCGCACTTGGGAAAATGAGGGTATGGGGTTTTATCCGGGCGATATTTTTGTAGAACCCAGAAGAGGGATAAAAACTATCAGGCGAATCCTGCAGAACGCCGATGGATACGAGAGGACGTACAAAGGCATTGAATTGGAATGGGAACTGCCCTTGCATAAGCGTGTGACATTCGGCGGCAACTGGACATGGAACCGCCTGATGCACAATAATCCCGGCATTGTTGACACCCCGTCTGGTAATGAGCGAAGCCAAATGCGCTTTGATACTTACTGGGATGCTATGACGGGATCACGTGACGCCTGGGCACCTGTCAGGTTGATCAACCCTGAGCATTTCATCAACTTCTATTTCCTCTTTGATCTTACATCTGGAAAAATTAATTCTGCCCTGACACTTAGGGGTTCGTACACAAGCGGATCGCCACGCCTGATTAGTTATGATATGGTTTATGGCTTCCCTATTGATTTTGACCAGAGATATAGGGAGTTGATTACAAGTAAAGCTGGAGGTGGAGTCTCGGGCACGACTGGTTCCGGCGGTTTTTTCTGGAATGTCGTTCAACCGTACGCTTACCATGGAACAAGCGCGGATTCCTGGGGTCTTAATCTTCGCTACACGATTTCTATGCCTTTGGTCAGAAAAATTTCCTGGCTTTCGACTATAGATGTCATTAATCCCTTTAACCACCGTGGTTTGAATTGGGGTGTTCCCGGCTTCAATAGCTCGCAGACATTACCTTTTGAATTACCACCGACTTATGCACAGCCTATTTTGCCCTATGGTGGCAATGGTAATAATTTATCCAGTTACGTCCCCAGAGCTAGCGGCGACCTGCTTAATCTCTACACCGGACGCCAAAACCCACGTTCTATATCTTTCCAAACAGGTTTAAGGTTCTAGTCGGAGGAAAACATGAAAATAACGAGATTACTTACAGCAACGCTCTTTGCGTCTTCATTGTCTTTGCTTGCAGAAGATGATAACGGTTTTAAATTGTACCTCTCGGGAGGATTCAACTTCGCACACGGCCACGCCCATGATATGACACAAAAAACCTGGGGAGGACTAGGCGCTTTCACAGGCGAGTTTGGAGTTCAATTCAAGCATCCCTATGCTAAAAAGGTGAGTATTCGCCCCAATCTTGGCGCGGCCAAAATATTGGCCGGCAGCACGACTGAAGAAAATCCGCTTCTCTATGATTTGATGGGGCTGTATTTTGGCTTTGACCTCGCGTATTCGCCAATTGAACGTCTGCCTGTCACGCTTTCAACAGGGCCATCTTTTCACGTTTGGAATGTTGACAAAGTTGGCGCAATTGGAAATCCCAGTCAGGGCGACAAAGGCGTGAAATTTGGCTGGCGCCTTGGAGTTGGCTATGAGGTCAATCCCAAATGCCGTGTGGATCTGGCCTACACACTTACTGAGTGGCGCACTATCAGAAGGGGTCAACCTAACAATACCGTGATAGTGCCGGGCTTCAACCCCAGCAGACCGGCTTATTTCTGCCTCAAGGCCACCTATATTTTCTAAAGTCAACAGACTTGCAAAACGATAGACCTGAAAGACAGGAAACAACCTGTTTTTCAGGTCTATTTGATATATTTCTTCAGAGCTTCCCAGGTCTTTAATCTGACCAGCCATCTCTGGTAAGGAGTACGCGGGCCGTGTCCTGAACCGGGCAGGATTACAACTTCAAAGTCTTTTCCGGCTTCAATCAGCGCGTCCACGAGCATGATCGTATTCTGCGGGTGAACATTTTCATCCATCAGGCCGTGAAAAATGAGCAGACTGCCCTGAAGCTCTTTGACGGATTTCATGACTGAAGTGCTGTCGTACCCATCGGGGTTGTCTTTGGGGTGACCCATGAAACGCTCTGTGTAAATGCTGTCGTACAGGCGGTAATCAGTGACGGGCGCCCCGACCAGACCAAGCCTGTACGCGCCGCCTCCCTTTACTGTGGCGTAAGCGGCCATGAAACCGCCATAACTCCAACCATCCAGAGCCACTCTGGACATATCCGCAAAACCTTGAGCGCCAAGCCACTTCAGGCCATCCAGATAATCCTGCAACTCCAGCGCGCCCAGCTTGCCATACACTTTTCCTGTGTGTATATGTCCTTTTTTGGAAGCGCTTCTGGGGTCGCACATCCAGACTATGAAGTCTTGGTTGGCAAGGAAGTGATACCAGGAGTTATCATTCCAGGCGTCGCGCACGGTGGGCGAATCGGGGCCTCCATAGCCTGTCTGGAAAACGGGGTATTTTTTACCGGATTTCATATTCGGCGGCAATATCAGCATGGATTCCATCTGAAAACCATCCGCTGTTGGTATCAACTGGTGACGGACTTGTCCCCGTGGAAATGGGAATGGCGCGTTTGTATCTTTGCGGTCATTTAAAACTCTCAGAACTTTGCCTTTGGAATCTTTAAGCTGCTGACATCCCTGCTCGGCGTGGTTGTTCCAGTTGTCAATAAACGCGGTAAAGGATGGGTTCCATGAAACCTGATGATGCCCTTTTTCGCTTGTGTACCTGACAAGGCCATCGTTGGAAAGCGGAGTCCTGCCGCCAAACTTCACTGAATAAGCGTCTGTTCCGGCATAGTTGTCTCTGTTGGCGGTAAAATAAACGCGTTTATTCTTTTCGTCTATCCCCTGGATTGCTCGCATCATCCAATTGCCGGAGGTTACGGCCCCTAACAGGCGTCCGTCAGAATTATAGTGGTATATGTGATGGTATCCGGTGCGGTCGGATTCAAAAATAAAAGAGCCGTCTTTCAAATACCTTGGCAGTGGCATGACATCACGATCAATCCATGTTTTTGAAGTTTCTTTTACAAGTGTCGCGCTCTTTTGGCCTTCATAACGGCGCAGGTCATACCACGATTGAATGCGATCCTGCCAGACCGCCAGCACTCTGCCGTTTGGGTCAAAACCCACCCTGGTTATCAGTGTTTCCTGTCCCGGATATGGATTTTCAAGCCACTGCGTCTCCCCTTTCAAATCCACAATACCCAGACTGGCGATGGGGTTTGGTTCGCCGGCGACGGGATAGTAGAGGTCTTCGTTCCGCTGTGGATGGAATCGGTCGTCCGTCATCCTGAATAGGGGGACTTTAGATGTGTCCAGGCTCAAAAAAGCCAATCGGGCGCTGTCGGGACTCCACCAAAAGGCTCGCCAGTTGCCGCGGCCATAGAGTTCTTCCTGGTACACCCAGTCAAGCTCACCGTTTAGAAGCGTTGATGCGCCGCCGGTGGTCAACTGTCTGATAGCGCCGGAATCGTAATCTATCAGGTGAATGTCATGATTTTTGGAAAAGGCTCCATAGCGTTGATCCGGGCTTGAAAGCAGATTTTTAAAGCTGCTCTGGCTGCCTATACTTCGCGCTTTTGAAGCGGCTGCGTCAACATAATAAAGGGTTCCGGCAATTGTCACGGTGAAACGCTTTTGGTCTTCCGACCAATTGAACAATTTGTCTTCGGCGGTTCTTCTGGCGGCGTCTTCTGATGCTCCGGCCTGAACCAGACTGGTTATGTGGCGCAAGTTTTGGTCAACTTGCTGGTCTGTCATTGGAAGCGGATTCCACTTAATCGGATCAAACGCCTGACTTTGAAAGCTGCCATCCACCATGCGCTGTTCAAGCAAAGCGCCGGATGAAAGCCAGCTATATATATTTCCCATTCCAGCCATGCTTCCGGCGCGCCTCTGGGATGTATTCTGAGCGGCGCTAATGCTTGAGTATGGGTGAAAGAGTTTTTCCAGCAGCCGATCGGGGTCTTCCTGAGCCGCGATATGCACGGCGCTGATTGCCGACAAAAGAAATAGGGAAAGTATGTTCGGACGCATAGTAACTCCGCGGTACCTTTTATAGAATCGCTTATAGATTTTGTATCTACTATAGCGGTTCAACTTCTGATTATCACATCATTCCGCGGTTTTCGGGTAAGCTTTCCGTTTGATGTTCTTGCAAAATCCCGCTTCAGTATGCGCTCTCCATTTTGCCGTCCGCTACAAAGCTGCATCCGGCTTTATTACAGCGCAGCTTCAACTCCGTTGAAGTTGCAAAACCGAGGTTTTCAAGTGGTTCCTATGAATGCAAAATTGGTGTAAAGCATAGAACATTAAAATTCCTGAGAGTTTGATTTTTTAGGTAAAGTAGGGATAATAGGAATTGAATTACCAAGGGGGCTTCTATGGCAACGGGCAACATATTAGTGGAAAACGCTAAAGTCATGGCTAAGGGGCAAATCACATTGCCTAAAGATATTCGGAAAATATTGGGTGTTGGTATGGGCGACCGCGTTACTCTCATTTGCAAGGACAACCAGGTTGTGATGATGAACTCGGCGCTTTATGCCATGAACATGCTCCAAGAGGGCATGAAAGGCGAATTTGAAAAAACCGGGATTAATAACGATGATGATGTTATTGGGCTTGTAAAAGAGGTGCGGTCTGAAATTGAGAATTTATGATGGTTCTCATATTGTAAAACTTAAAGTTTTGCAACCGGCTCATTTGATTGTGAGCCGGTATAAGATAGGAACGCATGGAATACACTTTCGTCTCAGCAACAGTCCTACTGATCTTGATTACTGATCCTCTTGGCAACATACCTCTCTTTATGAGCGCGCTGCAGCGAGTCCGGCCAGAGCGCAGACGGGTGGTGGTCTTTCGGGAATGCGCCATAGCTTTTGCTGTCCTGCTATTTTTCATGATATTCGGGCGTTCTTTCCTTGGCATCCTCCATCTGTCGGATCAATCCCTGCGCGCGGCCGGAGGCGTGATATTGTTTATGATTGCAATCCGCATGATTTTTCCGCCTGAGTTACCATCCGATGATGATAGCCGCGCACACATAGAACCCCTCATCGTTCCTTTAGCAATACCTATGATTGCGGGACCTTCCGCTATGGCAACGGTCATGCTTTTAGTCAACAGAAGCCCTGAGAAATTGCTCGTTTGGATAGCGGCGTTAATAATTACGATACTTGTGACAGTAGTGGTATTTTTAAGCTCAGTAAAAATAAAAGAAATATTGGGAGAGCAGGTTATTCAGGCTATAGAGCGCCTGATGGGTTTAGTGCTTTGCGCGTTGGCGGTGGAAATGTTTTTGGGAGGTCTGGCTGCTTATCTGAAAATTGCCTGATTTGCGATGATTTCATTTTTCTCAGAAAAATGCCAAACTTGTGCTAAGCTGTTTGGTCTAACACCTTTCGGGGGGTTCTTATGGCTGTCATTGAAGGTCATCTGCGCATAAACAAAAACGATCGCTTTGCGCTGGTATCGGCTAGATTCAACGAATTTATATCAGATCGGCTCGTGGATGGCGCTATGGATTGTTTTCTCCGTCACGGTGCCAGTGAATCCCAAATTGATCGTTTTAAAGTGCCTGGCTCTTTTGAACTGCCCCAGGTTGCGCTTACTGTGGCACAGTCCGGCAATTATTCGGGTGTTATTCTGATTGGCGCTGTAATTCGTGGCGGTACGCCTCACTTTGACGTTATCGCCGCCGAAGTGACAAAAGGCGCGGCACAGGTTGCTCTGCAAACTGGAGTCCCGTTGGTCTTTGGTGTCTTGACCACAGATACAGTGGAACAAGCCATTGCGCGAGCCGGAACCAAGATGGGCAATAAGGGTTGGGAAGCCGCCCAGTCGCTGATTGAAATGGTTGATTTGCGAAGCGCGATTCAATCGAAAAAGGGCAAGTAATGGGAGTTCGCCGCAGGGGGCGCGAATACACTCTTCAGATGCTATTCGCAATGGATATGACTGAATATCAGCCCGATGAGGTATTTGCCGGTTATCACGCTATACAAGACCTCAACCGCGACGCTTTTTATCATGCGCGCCGTATTGTTGACGGCATTCACGAACATTTGGAAGAAATTGACGCGCTGCTGACCAATTACGCGAAGCATTGGAAAATCTCACGCATGGCTGTAGTTGACCGCAATCTGTTGCGTCTGAGCATCTATGAGCTCAAGTATCAGTTGGACATTCCATCCCCCATAATCCTCAATGAGGCGCTTGAAATCTGCAAAGAATTCAGCGAGGACGAAAGTTCTCAATTCATCAACGGTGTGCTTGACGCTGCTAGCCGCGACCTTCGGCCGGATGAGATCGGCAAAAAAGTTGGGAGTAAATATCACTCTAAAGCACACAGAGAAGAAGATTGCTCGGATGAAAAAAAATGAGAGCGTTTCATTAGAGCTTCTTGCAAAACTCTGCAGTACGTCTGCTCCCGACTTTCCGCCGTCTCTGGCTGGATTTCACAACTTGTTTACTGACAATATTTTACGCCAGAGCCTGCTCCAGTCGGGCGCAGCCTACCAACTCGTTGGACTTGCAAAACTAACGTTTTGCTAGTGGCTAATTATTCTCTTTTGAATGCCCCAAAACTTGCTTTGTCATTTAGTGGAAACCAACGCTTTTCAATTCATTTTTTTCAGGTATAATTACTCTTATGCCGCTTTAGCTCAGTGGTAGAGCATTCGCCTTGTAAGCGAAAGGTCCTCGGTTCAAACCCGAGAAGCGGCTCCAAATTGAAGGTCTTGAAAATATCGGGGTGTATTGACACGAAGTAAGGAATTGTGGATGAGAGTGAGCTGGGGATAACATCTATGAACTCAAGAACCGCAATCCCCGCCATAGTCTCAATTACTTTATTTACGCCGCTACCGGCCCAGTCGGACTTTGAGTACAGCCTGAATAGCCACAAGGGAAACAAGATACTCCTGCTAGGCGAATGGAAAGCGCCTGACTTGGCGAAATGGAAAGATACACTGGACTCAGAGGCCATATATGGGCATGGCTCCCTGTTGCTGACACCGTACCTCCAGTAATTGCTATAAGCGCCTATTACAATGAGTGCAAAAAGAATGAAAAATGGCCAAAGGTAATATCGCTGCTGAGAATGGTCTGGGACAGGGAGTTCGACAGAATCAAGGAAATTCAAGAGGAAGACCCCAAATTCAAGCTGTCGGCACCTGACGCCGACAGCAATTCTTTTTCCAGCGAAGCAGAGTACGCTTGGACTTGGGGACAATGTTGTTATCCCCCTGATCGAAGCCTACCTGCACGATGGCAAACCAAATGATGCCAAGGAAATTTTCGATGCTTGGCTTGGCTGTGGCGGTACGTTCAATGACATTTCAAAAATCGTTGAACTTGCAAGGAAATTGGGACAGGAAAGACTGGCGCTGGAGTGGGAAAAGAGGGTGTCAGTGGGTAAGGGTTAGTTATAATGAAATTAGTGATGAAAAAGAAACTTTTAGACAGAAATTGGTTAATGCTTATGACTTCACTATATTGGTCTGATTATCCTACAGGGATTGCCGTACGCTAGAACATTATCGGGGATCGACTTTGTTACTACACTTCCGGCACCAATTGTCACATTGTCGCCAATGGTAACTCCCGGTAAAATTATACTGCCTCCGCCAATCCAAACATTTTTTCCTATGGTTACAGGCGCGGTTTTAGATATTGCGAAAGGGAAGCCGTCATTGTTTTGTGAATGAAAACGTTTCTCCGCTTGAATAGGATGAAAAACTGTGTATATATGAACGCCAGGAGCTATTAACGCATTGTCTCCTATGATGATTTTATTGCAATCCAGAAACACGCAATTCATATTTATTTCGATGTTGTTCCCTAAATAGATAAACTTCCCGTAATCAATGTAAAAAGGGGCTGTAATTTGCGTATTTTCACCTCTTGAGCCAAGGAGCTCATCAAGTATTCGCATCTGTTCTTTTCTGTCAGAATAATCAAGCAAATTATATTTTTGAGTTAAATTCTTTCCGTTGTTCCATATTTTCATCAATTCAGGGTCACCGCAATCATATAGTTCACCCGCCAACATTTTTTCCAGTTCTGTCATAGTGATTTCTCCTGACATTATATACAATCTGCGTTATTTCCACTCTTCTTTATCAGTGGTGAAAAGGATGACCGTGACTACAAACATAGCATAAATACAAGCAAGTTTACATGCTGTTTTTAGTTTGGGAAAGGTTCATTAAAAATCATTTTGTACGCTTGACAAACGGGGCACTGACTGTTTTTCAGGCATGTTGGCTTTCAAGGCAAAATTCTTAGCCATACGCCCTTTAAGTAAAAACCCTCGGGATGGTTGAGCGCGTATGGATGGTCTGGCGGCTGACCAAGATGGGCGATTACCTGCGCATCGCGTCCGGCTTCCAAACATGCTGTCCATACCGCTTCCTGAAAACGCGGTCTGTCCATGTGCTGACTGCACGAAAAGCAAAACAGCATTCCGCCGGGGGCGGCTGCGCGAGCGGCCAGGCGGAATACGTCTTTATACGCTTTGAACGCGTTGGTCACATCCTTGCGCTGTTTGGCAAAAGCCGGCGGGTCAACAACAACGCAATCGTAGCTCTCTGGAGATAATTGGCGCATGAGGTCAAACGCGTCTCCCTGCATACGCACATGGCGGTTTTGGTCTAATCCGTTGGCAGCCCAGTCGCTTTCGCACACATCCAGTGCCGCTGCCGAAACGTCCAGAGTTGTCACCTCAGCCGCCCCTCCCAAGCCTGCGTGTATTGATGCCCCGCCGGTATAGCCAAAAGCGTTAAGTACGCGCTTGCCGCCGGATATGCGGCCAATGGTCAGCCTGTGTTCTCTTTGGTCCAAAAATATTCCTGTTTTTTGCCCTTTGAGCAGATCAACGCTGAGTTTGGCCGCACCTTCACAAATTGTTATCGGGCCGGACAGGCTGCCTTTTAATATGCGGTTGACAGGCTCCAAACCCTCTTCTTTGCGACCGGCCTGACTGCGTTCAACCAGCGTCATAATTCCATTTTGCTTCGCAAGGTCTTGCAGTATGGGAAACCATGTGGGGCGGAGCGATTCCAGACCGGCGCTTCCGACTTGAATGCAGAGCGCGGGGCCATAGCGGTCTATAACAAGGCCCGGCAGACCGTCTGCTTCGCCAAAGAGCCACCTGCAACCGAGGTTGTCTCCGTTCAGTCCCAGTGAGCGCCGCAGGGCAATGGCGGTTTCAAAGCGTGTCCTGAAAAATTGCTCGTCCAGGGCTTTGTCCTCAAATCTGAAAATACGCGCTGCCAAAGGGTTGATGGCTGAAGCTGTGCCGCAGGCCAGTACGTTGCCAGAAGAGTCCGCAATGCGGACGACATGCCCTGGAACGGTTTCGGCCAGCGCGCCGGAAAAAATCCAAGGATGCCGCTTGGAAAGCAGAGCTTCTTTGCCGGGTTTCAGGCGCAGGACGGGGTAGGGCCAGTTCATTGGTTGGTAGTTCATAGTTCAAAGCCTGTTGTTTGGGAAATACATTTTCACAAACAACAGGCTTATTCTAAAAATTGAAACAATTACGATGTTACGCGCTCAATGCGTTTGAGCAACGAGAACATGACCACCGCGGAAATAAAACAGCAGACGATAAATATTGCCCATACTCCCCAAACTGGAAGTCTTGTCCAGAAAAAGCTCCCAACAAACAGCAACTGGTTGCCGATTGCAGTCGCGCCCAACCAGCAGCCCTGCATGAGTCCTTGGAACCTGGGCGGGGCGACTTTGGAGACAAATGACAGGCCCATGGGACTGAGGAACAGCTCCGCAAATGTGAGAACCAGGTAAGAGTTTACCAGCCATTGTGTGGAAACACGGGCTGCGTCAGGGACAGGAGCGCCAGCCAATGAGGCGGGGCTGGGCAGTCCAAAAGAGCCTATCATCAGCACCACGAAGCCAAATGCCGCTATTATCATGCCGATGCCTATCTTGCGCGGGGCGGAGGGTTCTTTCCCTTTGGAGCGCAGCCAAGCGAAAAGAGCGACTATGACAGGTGTTAAGAACACAACAAAGAAAGCGTTGAAGTGCTGGAAGATAACCGGGTTTATATAATTGCCATCGGGGAAGTTGGAGCAGAAGCTGTTGTAGAGAGAATATGCCACAAACCCAAAGACAACGGCCACGGCAGCCCCAATCCCCCGCTCTTTTGTCGTTGAGGATGGTTTTAAGGCAAACACCAGCCCCGCCGCTGTAAGGCCAAGCGATAGCAATGACCAGATATTAAATAGCATGTTGGTGAGCGGGCTTACGCTCTTGACAGTGTAGTCGCGGGCGAAGAATGTCATCGTTAGGCCATTCTGGTGGAATGACATCCAGAAGAAGATAACTACTAAGAAAACGAATAGAAGGGCGGTCAAACGCTTCTTCTCTTCAGATTTGTCCATTTGCGGCACTGCGGCGGCACCGCCAGCTTCCGCCTTTTTCTTTTCGGGCAGGTGCCGCTTGAAAATTATGTAGGACGTCAAGGAGATCAGCATGGCTATGCTGGCTATGCCAAATGCGTAGTTGTAACCTGTGGAAAGGGCTTCCAGATAGTTTTTGGCAAATACTTCCAAATTTGTCACGGTTTCGCCGGTCACTTTTGTGGCGAGATCACCGATTTTGGTAAAATCTGTCAATGTCCCTTGTGCAAATTGATTGCAGAGCGAAGGCAGGTCGGGGTCGTAGGCGAAGCCTTTTGTATTCATCCACCACTTTTGGATGGCGTATGCCGCGTTGGGCGCAAACATGGCCCCTATGTTTATGCCCATGTAGAAAATGCTGTAGGCCGTGTCCCGCAGGCCGCTATACTCAGGGTTGTCGTACATCTGACCCACAATTGCCTGCAGGTTGCCCTTAAATAAGCCATTGCCGAAAGCTATTGTGAGCAGTCCAAGCAGTGCGACGGGGAGCCCCATGCCTGGTATGGCCAGCAGCAGGTACCCCGCGAACATGACAACCACCCCTGTCGCAACCACGCCTTTGTAGTTTTGGGTGCGGTCGGCGATGTATCCTCCGACTAGTGCCAGTGCATAAATCAGGAAGTAAAATATAGAATAGATTATGCCGGCTTTGTCAGCCGATAAGTTGAACTTGGCTTGGAGGAACAAGACCAAGATACCCATCATGGTGTAGAATCCGAAGCGTTCTCCCATGTTGGTCAAAAACGCTACGTACAAGCCCTTGGGGTGTCCTTTCAACATTTGGCGCTCCTTGTGAGAAACAGTGTAGAAGAAATTATACAATCATTTTCTGCAAAATAAGGCTTTAAATGAATTTTGCACTCGGGCTTCTGAATTCCGAACATTTTAAAACATGTCAATAGCTTTTTGAACAAAAATAATTGAGCCGGTTGAAAAACATCGGTTTTGCAATTGCATCGGAGATGATAGGCTGAGCATAATGTAGCAATTTCGCTTGTATTGCTGTGCGAGTCGGACGCTACTTTGGAGTGGACGGCTAAGTGTAGGACGCAAACGCAACATCATAATGTTTTAAAATCACATCTGAATTCGTTAAGGGTACGGAGAAGTAAATGTCCTCTCTCTACAGGATAGCCAGACCATTGCTGTTTGCGCTTAGGCCGGAACAGGCGCATGATTTAGCCTTTGCGGTTGGGCAACTGGCTCAATGTGTACCTGGGATGTGCGCTTTGATGCGGACATTTGTTGGCGGCTCATATCCGCCCTTGGCTCGGGATGTGGCGGGGATTATCTTTCCCGCTCCGGTAGGTCTGGCGGCGGGTTTGGACAAGGGGGCCAAGTTGCTTCCAATTTGGAAAGCGCTTGGTTTCGGGTTTGTGGAAATAGGCACGATTACTCCACGCCCACAGCCGGGAAACCCCAAGCCACGTTCTTTCAGGCTTGTTGATGAAGAATTGGCACTGAACAGGATGGGCTTTAACAGCGAGGGCGCGGAAGTTGTCGCAAAACGTCTAAAACACAGGCCTAATGACCTGGTGATCGGCGGCAATATCGGCAAGAACAAAGTTACGCCGGAAGAACAGGCTCTGGATGATTATCGCATGGCCTATAAGTTAATAGCGCCGGAGGTTGATTACGTGGCGCTGAATGTTTCCAGCCCAAACACACCCGGCCTGCGCCGCTTGCAGGCGCCGGAGCTACTAATGCCGTTGCTTCAGGGTATGTTGCAAACCCGCAGGGAGATGGGGCTGGAGAGTCAGCCGATATTTCTGAAACTTGCCCCCGATCTGGAACCGGGGGAACTGGATTCCATTGCCGACACAGCGTTGGCAAGTGGAATCTCAGGGCTGATAGCCACGAACACCACACTGGATCGCGGCATAATTAAAAGCGAAGCAAACAAAGCCAAAGTACAGGCATGGGGAGATGGCGGACTGTCGGGCAGGGTACTGAAATTCAAAGCTCAGACTGTACAGCGGCGGATACTCCAAAGACTGAATGGAAAGTTGCCCTTGATAGCCTGCGGCGGTATATCCGCGCCCCAGGATGTCCAGGAGTCCCTGACAATGGGAGCCAGCCTGGTTCAGATATACACAGCTCTGATTTTTCAAGGCCCGGGACTGGTTGCAAATATACGCAAAAATATTGTGGTTCCGTATTAAAATTGCGGCGCCAGTACAGCAATATGCGGCTTGGAGCATTTCGCAGGCTGAAGTTTTGATATAGTCAAGTTCATTATTCTTGCAAATCCTTGCATGGCACTTCACCTAAATTAAGATAGTTGAACTGCTATAATGTTTTTTTGACTTTTTCGCTAGGGGTGCTGTGTTGATTGCACAAATGCTGGTCTCCTGTTTGTTTGTTGCGGCAGTGAGTGCTACTGCCGATGATGTGTCCATCATTCAAAGCGCGTCCAAAAGGGCAAGGGTTGAGGCACAGTTCAAGGCGCAGCGCGCTATGGCGGCAAATCGTGATTCGGCGCTGTTCGGCGTGATGAATGACAGGCTGACACCGGCGGAAAGGGATGCAATGATGTTCCTGTACGCGTACATGCCTCTGCAAGACTTGGCCGACTATGATGGGAAATTCTTTTTAAGAGGTGTCAGGGCCACGCTGCAGGCGAGGGCTGAAATGCCGTGGGGAGAAAAAATCCCCGAGGACTTGTTTCTGTCCTTTGTGCTGCCTTTGCGCGTAAACACTGAAAATCTCGACGAGGCTCGCCCTGAATTGTTTAAGGCTTTGAAAGACCGCGTCAAGGGTCTTGATATGGCTGAAGCTATCCTGGAAGTGAATCACTGGTGTCATGAGAGGGTTACTTATAGAAGCACTGATGCTCGGACTTCCGCTCCGCTGTCAACTATTCGCACAAGCTGGGGCAGGTGTGGCGAGGAGAGTACTTTAACCGTGGCTGCGTTGCGAGCTGTTGCTATTCCGGCAAGGCAGGTGTACACGCCGCGATGGGCGCACGTTGACGACAACCATGCCTGGGTGGAGGCTTGGGTTGATGGGAAGTGGCATTACATGGGGGCTTGCGAACCAGAGCCGATGCTGAATATGGCTTGGTTTCGAGAACCTGTAAGAAGGGCGATGATGGTTCACACAAAGGTCTATGGAGGCTCAGGGACTGACGATTTTAAAATCCGCAGTAATCGCTTCTTTGATGAATTGCAGGTTCTTTCAACATACGCGCCTGTGGTCGAGCGCCGCGTTCGTGTCGTTGATTCTGCAAAGAAGCCAGTCCCGGGCGCTGTGGTGGAATTTGGCCTCTACAACTACGCGGAGTTTTATCCATTGGCTTCGCTGTTAACCAATGCCCAGGGACGCGCGATGCTGCCATCTGGCAAAGGCGACCTAAGGATTTGGGCCAGCAAAGATGATCAAGTTGGTAGTGGCATACTAAAGGCCGATGCAAGTGAAATCGTAGTACAGCTTGCTCCTTTAAGTACCAGCGACCGCACGGAATTTATGGATATTATTCCGCCTGCGGAACCTATGCCAGAACTTCCCGATGTGACACGCGAAGCCCGTGAAGCGAATCGTTTGCGATTGGCTGAGGAGGACAGAATCCGCGAGGCGTATATGGCGACCTTTGTCACAGAAAGCAAAGCTGAGGCTTTGGCTCTGGATTTGGAGCTGGATTTTGGGCCGCTGTGGTCTGTTCTGCGAAAGAGTCAGGGCAATCATGCGGAAATCATCAAATTCTTAAAAACGACACAGCCTGAATACCGCCGGTGGGCTATGGCTCTTCTGGAAGTTGTTTCGGAAAAGGACCTAAGAGATACACCGGCCTCGGTATTCAGGGATCATCTTGATCTTACAGTTGAAGAGATAGATGAATTGCCGGCTGAGGATTTGGATAACTATATTTCAAATGTGTTATCCCCCCGAATCCACAATGAACTGCTCACTGCATGGCGCTCCGGGCTGCGAAACTTGTTTGGCGCTGACGAGATTAACGCTTTCAGGCAGAATCCATCCAGAGTGGTGGATTGGCTTAGGGCGAATATCAGGATAGAGACCGAGGCTAATTGGTACAATATTCCAATGCGCCCTATGGGTGTCGCGGAACTTAGAGTTGCTGATGCCCTGGGACGCGATATTTTATTTGTGGCCATTTGCCGTACAGCGGGTGTGCCTGCGCGCTTGGAACCCGGTACATTCGCGCCGCAGTTTTTCAAGGGCAACTGGAAAACGGTCAATTGGAGCGGACAGCAACCGGCAGTTCTGCCCACGGGAAATGTGGCGATTACGGGACGTCTTGAAACAACGCCTGTTTATTCATCCCATTTTGCATTGGCGCGTCTAAGGAATGGCAGCTATAGGACTTTGGATTATGAGGATATGCCGTGGGAATTTTTTCAGACTGGTCTGGCATTGGAGCCGGGCTCATATTGTCTGACTACCGGCAACCGCCAGGATGACGGCAGCGTTCTTGTTCGGCAGGCTTATTTTGATCTTAAAGCAAACGAAAAGCGTATTGTGCCGTTAGTTATGCGTCCATCCAAACCAGCGCCCGGGCCGCTGGGAAAACTTGATATAAATATCGCGTTGCCGTCCATCCCGGTAATCAGATCAGGTGCCGAATGGGAAGATGGCCAGCCATACAGCCTGAGCAGGCTTTCTAATGACAGGGGTCTGATAATTGCCTGGCTTGGAAATGGCGACGAACCAACGCGCCACGCGATGTCTGATCTGGAACAGTTGCGTGAACCCATTGAAAAATGGGGCGGCGGACTCGTGTTATGTGTTCAGGAAGTGCCGAAAAGCGAATCAGGGTACCTGGATAAGATACGTGACATGTCCGAGCAAGCCAAGTTGCTTCTGGACAATGGTGGACATTTCCTACAGACAACACTGGAAGCAATCAAGCGTCAGCCGACAGATCAATTACCGATAATCATTGGTGTCTCAAACACCGGCGAAGTGATCTACTACAGCGAGGGCTATAGGATCGGAGTCGGCGAACAAGTTCTTAGAGCAATCAGGAGGATGGGGAGATAGTTATAGCAATTTTCACTTTATTGCTTGAGGCGGGCAAAGCACACCTACAAGTAATACGCGGCAAACAAGGGCGTTTGTAAGTTAATTTGTTGCATCAGAATCAGGATTTGGCGTGAAACCAAGAAAGATTACATGTCTTGGAGCCTATTCCGCAATTTCGATACTGAACCGCTACATATACTTAACAAATTCACTCCTTGTCTCTTCCCATTCGCGCTCATCAATTTCCACCATGGCGTCCAAATCTTCGGGGCTGGCGTTTTTGTCATCCACCCAGGTTCTGAGACGCGAGCCGCCGTTTATCAAATCTATGGCAAGTCTGGCGTTTTCGTATTCGTATGAGAAGTCCCGCCACAGGTCATAATCCGGGTACAAAGTGCGGATTGCTTTGAAAACAAGCGCTTGGAGGCGCCAAGGTTTGAAAGTTTCGGGGTTATAGTACGGCCCTTCTGTGTGTATTTGAATGCCTCCGCACAATTTGCCATTATGCTTATGGAATGTCGGCTCAAACCAGCAAATCCGCAGTTTGCAGCCTTGCATCCAGGATGGAGCTATTTTTTCCATCTGTTTTAGTATTTCCCTGGCGTCTATGTCAGGCGCGCCAAACATTTCAAGCGGACGTGTAGTACCTCTGCCTTCGCTCAGTGTAGTTCCCTCAGTCATTACGGTTCCGGGATACACGCGCGCCATCCACAGGTTTGGGGCATTGGGGCTTGGGTTGATCCATGTACGTTCTAATATGGGCCAACCAAAGCCCGGAGCGGAGCGAGGTTCCCAGCCTTCCATATCTACTATTCGGAAATTGATATCAAACTTGCGCGTTTTAACAAATCCACGGGCTATTTCTCCGATGGTAAGGCCATGCCGCATTGGCAGTCTGCCTGAACCAACGAAAGATTCCCATTCTGATTCAAGCAGGAAACCCTCTGACTGTCGTCCAATTGGATTAGGCCTGTCCAGTATCCATACTTCTTTTTTGTGAAAGGCAGCCGTCTCCAAGACGTAGCGTAGTGTTGTTATGAAAGTATATATGCGGCAACCGATGTCTTGAAGATCGATCAACATGATGTCAAAAGTGTCCATCATTTCGGATGTCGGCTTACGCACTTCGCCGTAAAGACTAAAAACAGGGATTCTGTGAACGGGATCCAAATAATCATGGGATTCCACCATGTTGTCCTGTTTGTCACCCCTTAAACCATGCTGGGGGCCGAATGCGGCTGTCAATGTTATTTCAGGCAACTGTGTTAAAGCGTCTAAGGCATGTGTTAAATCTGATGTTACGGAGGCCGGATGTCCCAATAAGGCAATGCGCTTGCCCAATAAGGGCCTGCGCAGAAGTGGTTCTGAAATCAGGCGGTCAATACCGAATTGCATTCTAGTAGAACCTTTCATCAAAGGTTTCAAATGAATAAATTACTTTTTTAATTTTGACTCCCGCTCCCTGGCAAGCCTTCCCTGGGCCGTTGTTTTTGCCAGTTCAATTGTTTGATCATACACATCCCTTGAGATTATTATTTTTTCACAATTTCCGCACAGTGTCTATATGTTCCTGCTCTTAAAAAATGTTTCATGTTTCAGCAATTCCATTCAAAGCGGAGAAACACAATCCTTTTCGCCTTGATTGGGGAGGTAATTGCAAAACCCCGCCGCACGTCTGCTTCCGACCTTCCGCTGTCTCTGGCTGTATTTCGCAACTTGTTTGCCGGCAATATTTTGCGCCAGAACCTGCTCCGGTCGGGCGCAGCTTACCAACTCCGTTGGACTTGCAAAACTAACGTTTTGCAAGTGGCTCTTGGGAATATGAAGTTTACGCGATAAATTAGGCAGGCTCACTCGCGGCTACCTTTACGGATACGCTCCATTTCTCTTTTGGCTTCTCGTTCTTTGAGGGCTTCACGTTTATCGCTTCGTGATTTGCCTTCCGCAAGCGCGATTTTGATTTTAATTTTTCCTCTGGCATTTAAATAAATGGCCAGCGGGATGATAGTCAGTCCTTTGCGGTCAACTTTGCTGGTAATTCGCCGTATTTCCTCGCTGTGCAGCAGGAGTTTGCGCGGCCTTAATGGATCATGGTTTGCGTACGTACCAAACTCATAGGGAGTAATATTGGATTGTTTGAGCCACAATTCGCCGGATATCACGTCAACAAAAGCGTCTTGAAGATTCCCCCTGCCGTTTCGCAAACTTTTGACTTCTGTTCCAAGCAGGGCGATGCCGGCCTCCCACGTGTCAATCATGTGGTAGTCGTGAAACGCTTTGCGATTGCGAACCAAATCTTCTGCCATTGTGTCAGTTTATAACGTTTCAATATCAAAATTGCTCTAAGCTAACCCACAAATTTGAAATCTTCCATCGCTGGACTCCCAATCCTTTGGTAGGCTTAAAGGTTGGGGATTAGTACCGTATTGGAGTGGTCATGCTTCGTGATTTCAGAAAAATATTCAAAGGCAGTAAGAGCGTTACTGGCAGCTTGATGGTTATTTTGTCTCTAGGGCTTTTGGCTTATTTGGGGACTGCGTTTCAGACTACACATCCTGATTCGCCAGAGCTTGTGCTTGCGCGGGTTTATGGGCGCGACATCAGACGCCGCGACTTAAACGAAAGTATGAAGCGCATGATTCAGCAGTTTGGCAAGCAGGATAATTTGGATATGTTGCTACCGTTTATTCAGCAGCAGGCGATGGGTCAGTTGATGCAGGTCAAGCTAATGGAAGAACTTGCTGAAAGGCATGGCGTAATTGTGACTGATGCGGAGCTGCGCGATGCGCTTGCGGCGGAATTGAGGTCTGTACCTTTTTTGCTGGACTCAAAGGGCCAGCTTTTGCCTACTCCAGAAATTCGCAATTTGCTTGCCCAGGCATTTCATTTATCACTTAAAAACATTGAGGACGGTGTTCGCAGTAGTTTGATAATGAATAAACTGCGCGAGCAGGCCGCGGCTTTGGTTCCGGTTGATGAAGCATGGCTGAATGAGGAAAATCGGGCGCGCAACGAAAAGATGACTTTCGAGTTCATCGCCCTCACACCGGATAATAGTGCTGTTGATGAGCCTGAAGACGCAAAGTTGGAGGAATTTCTAAAGACTTCCGGCGAACGTTTTCAACAGGGTGTCCGCCGCGTTTTGCAGATTGTTACGGTGGATCAGAGCTATTTTGGCGACTCGCTGAAACCGGATGAAGAAATGCTCAAAAACGCATACGATGCCAAAAAAACCAGCCATTTGGAGCTAAAGGCCAGCCATATTCTCATCAGAGGGACTACGCCGGAAGAACTGGAGGCAGCTGAAGAAAAAATCGGGAAAATCAGGGCCAGACTTGTTGCAGGTGCCGACTTTGCCGCAGTAGCCGAAGCCGAGAGCGAAGATCCAAGCGCTAAGGCTAACAAAGGCGAGCTGGGTTGGTTTCGTGACGGTGATATGGACAAGGGGTTTTGGGATGGCGCTGTTGCCCTCAATAAAGGTGAGATCAGCCAATCAATTAAGAGTTCGTATGGTTTGCATTTAATCAAGCTGCATGACCGCAAAGAACGATCATTTGAAGACTCCAAATCCGAACTGACATCAGAAATTGCGAATGAGCGTTTTTCCGCGAAAGCAAAGGAAAAATTGGAGCAGCTTCGCAAGCGCGTTGGTGACAGAGGTGATTTAAATACAGCCGCTACGCAATTGGGCCTTAAGGCGACGACAAGCGATCCGTTTACAAGCGACAGTTCCAATATTCAAGGCTTGGAGGGCATACCTAATGCGGTGTCTGGAGTTTTTGCCATGAAGGTTGGCCAGGTTTCACAAGTGGTTTCCGCCCCGGGCCGCTTTATTGTCTATCGCGTTCAACGGGAACTGCCTGTCGCAGTTCCGCCTTTAAAAGAAATCAGGACGCTGGTTTTGAACGCTTACCGCAAAGAAGAAGCGCGCAAAAAACTTTTGGCCAAAGTCAATGACGCCAATGGCGATCTTTCATCATTGGGGACAACAGAAGTAAAGGACGATCAGACTTTTACCTCGATAACGGAATTGGCTGAAAACTTTTTGGCGCGCCAGACTATTTTGGAGACGCCCGTTGGCGGTGTCACCAAGGCCGTTTGGACAAATGACGGAAAACTATGGATTGCCAGGATTAATCAACGGGTTCCGGCCTCGCCTCTTTCATCGGTACAACGTATGACTATGGTGAAAGAGTTGCAGGAAAGAGAATCCAATAAACTTTTGGATGCTGAATTGAAAGACTTGCACTCAAAAGGCATGATGCGCCCAGGCTTTAGCAGCCTCTGGGGTCGCCTTAATGGCATTTATATTAATGAAAACGCTCTTAAATCAAGAACCAATGAAATGAATGAAGATTGATTGTGGCATGAGCCGCGATAATTAACCAAGTTCTATTTTTTACGACTTAGAGTGCGATTTGACCGCCGTGTAGCTGAATTGGTCTGTGCTTTTCGCGTGAATCCGCCAGTTTTGGGCTTTCGGGGTGGTTTTGTGCCTTTAGGTGCCGGTCTGCCGCGGTGTAGCTCGGACTTCTGTTCAGATGCTCCTGATTGAGCATATAGCCTCTTAGGTTTGGGACTGCCAATGTGTTTGTTATCACGCCTATGACGGCTTTCACGATTTGGTTCAGAGGAATCTTGTTGTTTTTGCCTGGGATCATCTGAACGTGAGCGGGTTGGGCGAACACGGCCTTTAATTTCCGTGCGTTCGCTTGAACTGGTCCTTCTTTGAGTTCTGCCTGACTGACTTTCAGATCGGGTTCTTTTTCTCAAATCCGCCGTGTCTCTGTCGGATTCTTCTTTGTCAAATCTTTTGGCACGCATTACACGCTCTTGTTTGCGCTCTTGTGAAATGCGCGGTTTAAATATTCCGTCCTCACCTTTAAGGCCAGCTTTTGCCCTATCAACACGGCTGTATGCGCGGAGACTCCGTAAAGCGGTTTCCATATCTTTTGGGAATTTTGACTGGACAGTGATGTTTTCATTTGTGATTGGGTGACAAAAGCCCAATAGCTCTGCGTGCAGGGCCTGCCGCCCCAACATGTTGCTGGCCGATCCATATACCTGATCGCCCAGCAACGGGTAACCGCGTTCCGCAAATTGGACTCTGATTTGATTGCGGCGGCCAGTTTCAAGTTTTAGTTCAACAACGGTATGCCCGTGGAGTCGTTCAATAACTCTGTAATGTGTTACGGCTGGCTTGGTTCCTTGAGGTTTGGCATTACCGGCGCGTTTGGCGACCACTGCCATTTTTAATCTTCGAGTGTGCTCAACCAATTTATCGTGCAATGTCCCCATGTTTTCCGGTAGTTCGCCAACTAGTACCGCCTTGTACACTCTGTTTATTCGATGATCATGGAACATATCCCTGAGCGTATTTAATGCCTCAGGCGTTTTTGCAAATACCATTACGCCTGATGTGTATCTATCAAGGCGATGAACTATGTAAATCCGGGGTTTTTTCACTCCCCTTTGATGATAGTAATCTACTAGCGCATCGGCAATACTGGCTTCATCACTGTACTCGGTGGGAACGGATAATAGTCCCGCAGGTTTATCCACAAATACCAAGTGCTTGTCTTCCCAAAGGATATGGACTTCCGAATCAGCCATTTTAGATGAATGCGGCGATTCATGATAGGTCATGTCAGGGTCAAAACTGACGGCAATCATGTCGCCTGTTTTTAGCCTTCTGCCGTGAGTTTTGACCCTTTCACCGTTGATGGTTACACATCCGGCATCTATCATGCCTTTTGCCTGCCTGTGGCTTACTCCCATTACAAGGTGAAGTTCCCCGGATATTGCAGATCCATCCGTATCCATCTTCCAGCTTTTATTTTGTTGACTCATAACGTTGACCTTAAAGAGAGCAGCCTGCCAAACCAAATATTAAATCATTACAGGGAAACATGAAAATGTGGAATGTGTTATGGTATAGCAGTTCAACCTTTTGTGGGTTGAACCGCTATGCAAGGATTTGTTTTACAAATCCAAGCCGCGTGTTGCTTGTAGGCGGGCTTTGCTCGCTGTCAAGCAGGCAATTCAAATGAAAATTGCTATAATCAGAGCATTGTAGATGAAACGAAACTTCATTGTCATAGTGTAATCTGACTCAGTTGGAGGAAACATGATTGTTACGAAGGAAAATCCCAGATGGGAAGAACTATTGACCGGGAAGGTCAACCACAAATTCCGTTTGGCCTCAGCTGCCATGATGCTTTCGAGGTGTCAGCGTTCAGTGCAAAACGATCCGTCTCCACAGACAATCAAGAAAAACATTGATGATCTGCATGCTTTTTTTACGAAGTTTGAGAATGTCGCTCATGATGACATGAGAGAGATTTTTCAGTAGGGGAAAGTCCATGTTTATGTCATTGAGTGAAACAATCAAAAACATTGAAAGCGGACGCCGTTTGGCAATTGCCGGAGATGAAAAAATATTGTCAGGATTGCCAAAAGGGAATTGGGTCGGCGGAACAACACCATATTTTATGGCTGAGGATGGTGGTACAATTGCAAAGGATAAAATTTATGTCCACGATTTTACAGATTTATCTTTGACCGCGATTATCAAGTCCTATGCTGTGGACGATCTGCCAAAAATAAATGAAGACGCGCCAGAGCATGGCTTTTCAATAATAATAATTCCTGCTGTAAGCTCAGCGCATTTCGCCTATAGTCAGGATGCCCCAAATTACCCGAATTTTTTTATGAAGCCGATTCTGGGATGGATTTCAGGAGTTCATCTTGACGATCTTGGAAAAGTATTACCCAGGACATTTAATGGTTTGACCGGTGAGAGTTCAGATAAAGACGCGGTTGTAATTCATTGCCCGATTGCTCAGGAAAAAACTCCCATTGTGAATATTATTAACCTTTTTGATCAAGGAAACGGCGATACGATCAAATTTGAAGAAAGCGGATTTAGTGTTAAGACTTGCTTGATAGACGGCAAAAAGCACAATTTTGCTGAGTATATTAAGAGTAAAAATATTGACATCCGGCTTCCCCTGGTTGCGGATTATTGCGGCGTGATGGTAAATGTAAGTTTTCATGCAGCGCGTGAATCGGATGGTGTTGTTGAGTTTTATGCCCCGGTATTTAGTGGTGTTGAATACAAAGTCGCCGCGCCGGTAGGCGACTACGTTGATGCTTTCAGAAAAGTTCTGCCCCGTGATGTATCGCCGGTTTTTTCCTGTAACTGCATACTGAACTTTTTGTATTCAGAGCTGGAAGGAAAATCCGTAGAAAAAATGTATGGCCCCATAACTTTTGGCGAAATAGCTTACCAGCTTCTCAACCAGACATTGGTCTATTTAGAGATCAAATAATTTATTTATAGAGCCACTTGCAAAACGTTAGTTTTGCAAGTCCAACGGAGTTGGTAGGCTGCGCCCGACCGGAGCAGGCTCTGGCGCAACATATTGTCAGCAAACAAGTTGTGAAATACAGCCAGAGACAGCGGAAGGTCGGGAGCAGACGTGCAGCGGGGTTTTGCAATTACCTCTATAGTTACGCCAATAAATCAATTTTGTTCTCAATTTTGTTCACCAGCAGATAACCCGCATTGGCTTGTCTGCCGTAATATAATGATGGTGAATAGTTGTTCTATAAATTAAGGGAGGAAGTAAAAAAATGCGTCCAATAACAACGATGCTTATTCCATCCATCACTGTCCTGGCAATTTCAACGGGCTGCCAGTTACAAGAGATACGCGATTTACAACGAAGGGAAGAGACACGCATTCTGGAGCTAAAGCCTGGCGGACATTTATCGGCCTCCACTTTTAACGGCTCCATTTCAGTTGAAGGCTGGGATCGCGATGAAGTCTCACTTGTTGCCAAAATACGCGAAAGGCGGGAAGGGGATGTCTATTTTACCGCCGAATCCAAAGACGGACGTGTGGAAATAAAAGCTGAACGAGATAATAAACGCAATTTTGCTTTTGTTTTTGGTGAGCAAAGCGGCGTCAGCTACACACTGCGGGTTCCGAGAAAAACATTACTCAGCCTTATTACCTCTAATAGTCGTATAGAAATCCGGGGAATTGACAATGAAGTTGACGCTGCGACCAGCAATGGCTCCATAACCGCTGATGAGATTGGCGCAAAGGCGCGGCTTAGGACTAGCAACGCCTCTGTAAGGGCAAGCTCGATCAAAGGCGGGCTTGTGGCTTGGACATCCAACGGCGGTCTTGAAATCAGAGACATACAGGGTGAAGCGGATTTAAAGACCAGTAACGCCAGAATTGATGTCCGTGGCGTCAATGGCAAAACCTACGCTATCACGAGCAATGGCCCGATAATCGCCGAAAATATCAATGGTGATCTCACAGGCAAAAGCAGCAATAGCAGAATTTACATTCAGAAAATTTCAGGGGCAATAGACCTGATTACTTCAAATGGTTCCGTCAAAGCCGCCGGACTCAATGGAAAAGGACGGGGCATTCGCCTTGCTACAAGTAATGCCAGTGTTGATGTAACCCTAGGAGAGGCTCAGGGAATGTTGAGCGCCATTGCCATTACTTCAAATAGCGGAAATCCCTCCGTTTATTTTGAAAACCCAAATATTCAATCAACTAAAGATGGTTCAATAACACGGGCTAAAATAGGAAACAGCGACCAGTTGATTGAGTTGAGAACCTCTAATGGAAGAATAACCGTGCGATAGTATTGTCAACAAGCCTGAAAAACGGGCTGCACTATGTTTTTCAGGCTTGTTAAGAGTTTATTGGCTATAGCGATGGGTTAAAATCCAAGACAGGCAAAGCCAAAAATATTTCATCTCTTGGCTTGCAACCGCTATAGTATAAAAGATGGCTCATTTGGTAGTCGTTACCAACATCGACCACATTCAACAATCTTCAATGGAGTATTTCATGAGAATCCTTACCCACCTCTCTTCCGCAGTGACAGCGTCTATGATCTTGCTGTCCGCAATCACCGGTGCCACTGCATCAGCACAGGACACTTTCCCACTCTCGGCCAAAGTCCAGAGCTTCGGAACATTGCTCAGCTCCCAGAGAACCGAATCAGGTTTTTCTTTGGATTCTTACATCCGTTCTACCACCGTGAGAACCTTCGCTAATGGCACCAAGTATGTAGAATTCACTTTTGTTTTAGTGTTCGAGGATAATACAACTATTCTATCTGTAATGACTGTCACACCAAACGGTGTTGTCACTGATACAAACTTTAACTATTTCCTGTCCCACTTAGAAGCGAGACCAGAACTTGCTCAAGCCGTTGCAAAGTCTAATAACGAAGATGCAAAGTCTAATAACGAAGATGCAAAGTCTAATAACGAAGATCATCTAATGGGGTTAGACTACCATGAGGATCTATGCAGAACAGGGGCAAACTTGATACTGCAAGGTGTATCAAAGAAGGATCAAAAAATGATAGATGAAGGCTTAAGATTAGTCAACAGCTATTGCGCTCGGCCAGAATTGTGAACAACATTCACGGTTCTGTCTGGAATTTGAAAGATGTTCCGAAAAAAACACCTAACCTTAAAACGCAAGTTGGCCGGAAGTCACTTCCGGCATTTAAGTTTCCTGCCGTGTTCAGGCGCGGCTAAGATCAGTTAATAATGTAATTGCAAACTAAAAACGCTCATTATGGGCGGCATTTGTGTTTCGACGAGAGTATAGATGACTGAAAAAAACAATCCGGCATCTGTCCAGAGTGTTGACGAAGCAATAGCAGGCAGGCATTCAGTGCGGCGTTTCCTTCCCAAAGAGCTATCAAAAGAAACAGTCGCAAGCTTATTGGAATTGGGCGCTATGGCGCCATCCGGTACCAATGTTCAGCCGTGGAAAGTGTACGCTTTGACCGGCGAGGCCAAAAACGCGCTGTCAATGGCCATACTGAAAAAATTTGACGCTGGTGAAAAAGAATCCAGGGAATACGATTATTACCCAAAAGTCTGGGAAGAACCATGGCTGTCCAGGCGTCGCGGTGTTGGTGTAAAACTGTACGGCCTGTTGGGTATTTCAAAAGGCGATACAGAGGGTATGAAACGCCAGACGGCCAGGAATTTTCTGTTTTTTGACGCGCCGGTTGGTTTGATTTTTACAATGGACAGGCGTTTTGGAAACGGTATGTTCATGGATATCGGCATGTTCATGGAAAACGTCATGATTGCCGCCCGTGCCCGAGGTTTGGATACTTGCACGCAAGCGTTTTTTGCGGACTATCCCGATGCAATAAGAACTTGCCTGGGAATCAGCCAAAATGAAATAATCGTATGCGGCATGGCACTTGGTTACGCGGATCAGAGCGCGCCGGAAAACACACTTAAAGCAGGCAGGGAAGCCGTGGAAAATTTCGCGGTTTTTCGTGGTTTTTAATGGGAGTCAGATATGTCTCAATATGGTACCATTCAAGATCGAATTCGCTGTAAATCTTTACTGAATAAAATTATTCCTGTAGAAGAATCTCTCAAGTATTTCAAGCACGGAATGAGCCTTGGATGGTCAGGCTTTACGCCTGCTGGATACCCAAAAGCAATACCAATCGCTCTGGCGGATTATGTCGAAAAAAATAATCTGCAAGGGAAAATGCGCTTTGATCTATTTATTGGTGCTTCTGTTGGGGTTGAAACTGAAGACAGATGGGCTTCTTTAGACATGATTGACCGGCGCTGGCCATACCAGACTGGTAAGAATGTCGCGTTGGGAATTAATGACGGGCATATCAGAATGGGCGATAAACACCTGTCCATGTTTGCTCAGGATTTGGGATATGGTTTTTATACCAAGGATACAAAAACAGGAAAACTTGACTTGGCAATAATTGAAGTTGGGGCTGTTACCGAAAATGGAGGTTTGATTCTTGGCACTTCGTGCGGAGTTGTTCCAGAAATATTGATGATTGCAGATAAGATTATTTTGGAAGTAAACACCTCCATGCCTTCCCTTGAAGGCATTCACGATATCGTTGTCAACAAAAACCCGCCAGACCGCGAAGTCCTGAACATTACAAAAGTCAGTTCCAGAGCCGGTACTCCATATGTGCCATGCGATGCTTCAAAGATTATCGCGATTGTGGAATCAAAATATCCTGACAAAGGCAGGGCTTTTGCCGAAATTGACCAATCAAGCGTTGCCATAGCGGATCACATAATTGATTTCTTCAAACATGAAGTAAAAGCCGGACGTTTGCCCAAAAACCTCTTGCCGCTTCAATCAGGAGTGGGTTCAATAGCAAATGCGGTAGTCGGCGGATTATCAAAAGGTCCCTTTTATAACTTGACTGTTTATTCGGAAGTCCTGCAGGACACAATGCTTGATTTATTTGATTCCGGCCGCCTGGAAGCAGCGTCTTCATGCTCGCTGTCACTATCCGAAAATGAGGGCTTCCCTCGATTTCTCGCAAATATGGATAAATATTTTGACAAGATCACACTGCGGCCATTGTCCATAGCAAATAATCCTGAGGTAATCAGGCGCTTGGGTGTTATTGCAATGAACACCCCTGTTGAAATTGATATCTATTGTCATGCCAACTCCACACTTGTTGGCGGGACAAGAATGATCAATGGTATTGGCGGCTCCGGGGATTTCCTTCGCAGCGGATATTTGAAAATGATGCACACGCCTTCCACGCGTCCAAGCAAAACTGACCCCACCGGTATTTCGTGTATCGTTCCGCATTGCCAGCATATTGACCATACAGAACACGACCTGGATTGCGTTGTGACAGAGCAGGGCCTAGCCGATTGTCGTGGACTTGCTCCAAAAGACAGAGCAAAGCTCGTTATAGAAAAATGCGCTCATCCAGAATATCGTCCGATACTGTCCGAATACTTGGCGCTGGCCACAGCCGAATGCATAAAGCGCAAAGTGGGTCACGAGCCGCAACTTTGGGACAGAGTATTCAAAATGCAATTAAATCTGGCGGAAAACGGCACCATGAAGATCAGGAATTGGGATATCAGGATTGATCTCTGTGAATGACGTAATCAAGTAAATTGCGGCGCAGACCGGGCAGTGCCAGATGGTTTATCACATCAGCGGCAAAACCGACCAAAAGGAGATTCCTGGCTGAATTTAGATCCAAACCGCGGCTTAGCAAATAAAAAAGCTCATCCGTGTCTAATTGGCCTATGGCAGCCCCGTGACCGCATTTAACGTCATCGGCGTAGATCTCAAGCTGAGGCCTGGTGTCCATTCTGGCTCTTTCCGTAAGCAAAAGGTTGCGGTTGGATTGAGCGGCATTCGTCTGCTGCGCCTCCGGGCGCACTATGACCTGGCCGTTAAATATGCCGTGAGCGGAATCATCTATGATGTATTTCTGTAATTGTCTGCTGGCGCAGTTGGATACAGTGTGATCAATCAGGCTGTGCGTATCGGCGGTTTGGTCGGCGTTTATCATTGTCAGCCCATTTAACTCCAATTCCGCGTGTTCGCCAACAAACTTGATTTTTGGATTATGCCTGTATATAGCGCCGCCCAGGGAGATTGTTGTGGATGTGTACGATGCGGACTTGGCAATGTTTGCACTCAGCGAACAAAAGTGGAAAGCGGCTGGGCTTTCGCGTTGAACGCGGTCATGCCGCAGGTTGGCGCCTTCGCCCAGAAATATCTCAACAACTGAATTTGTCATGTATTTTCCACTGCCGCAGTACTCCTCTACCAGATGCGCTCGCGCGCCGGGCTCCAGCACTATAAGAATGCGCGGAAATGTGATTGTCGGCCCGTTATTTCCCATGTTGTTTGAATGAAACACAACATGCAATGGAATTTCAGGCGACCGTCCCTCGGAGATATAAATGGCGGCTCCGTCCCCGAAGCGCGCCGTGTTTATGTTGGCAAATAAATCAGACGACTCCGGGCTGGCCAGCGCTCCAAAGTATTTGATTACATTGGGTACATCTTTAGTCAGTCGTGAAAAATAAGTACCGCCGCCTAAGGCGCTGGTGTCGGATAAATTGGAATCAAAGCGGCCATTCGTAAAGAGCAGGCGGCTATGATCGATTTCAGCCGCCAAGCCATCAATAGGAGATTGAGAAAGGGGCATGTCGCTGCATATTTGATTAAACGCTTTGGAATATACAGCACTCAAATCTAAATATTTCCAATCCTCCTGGTCGGTTGCCGGCAGAGGCATTACATGTATTTTTTCTTCGGCACACTTTCGGTGCTGCTCCCAATCAGTCGGGCGCGGGAGAGACATCGCTGTTTGCAGGAAAAGGGCTTCAGCTCTTTCTGGCATCAGCGCCTCCCTGATTGATTTTCCGCCTGAATCCAGTCGTAACCTTTTGCTTCCAGCTCTAGAGCCAATTCACTGCCGCCATGTAATACGAATTTCCCGCTGTGAAGGACATGGATACTGTCAGGTTTGATTGTTTCCAGTATTCTGGGAAAGTGGGTAATCACAATCAATGCCCTGTCAGGACGCTTCAGCGCCATCACCGCCTCGCCCAGGACTTTCAAAGCGTCAATATCCAAACCAGAATCCAGTTCATCTAAAATCGCCAGCCTAGGTTCAAGAACGCTCATTTGCAATATCTCATTGCGTTTCCGTTCTCCGCCTGAAAAACCTTCGTTTAAGCTGCGATCCATAAAGGCCGGATCCATTTTGACAAGTTTGAGTTTTTCCTGAATAAAATCATCAAACTCAAGCGGGTCAAGCTCGTCACGCCCGTTGGCTTCAGCGTGTTTGTTGTAGGCAAGGCGCAGGAACTGGCTGTTGGAGACTCCGGGAACTTCTATGGGGTTTTGGAACCCCAGGAAGAGACCGGCCCTGGCCCGTTCATCAGCAGTCAGTTCCAGCAGGTTTTTGCCATTGAAAAATGCTTCCCCGGCGGTGACCTCGTAAGCGGGATGCCCGGCCAGCACTTTCCCAAGAGTTGATTTTCCTGACCCGTTTGGCCCCATGATGGCGTGGATTTCCCCGGGTTTTACTTCAAGGTCAATTCCCTTTAATACTTGGTTGTTGCCAATTCGCGCAGCAAGATTTTTTATTATAAGCATTGATTCTTTCCCGATTTTTTAACCAACGCTGCCTTCGAGTTTTAGTGAAAGCAGCTTTGTTGCCTCAACGGCAAATTCCATTGGCAGTTCTCTGAATACTTCTTTGCAAAACCCGTTAATTATCATAGAGATTGCGTCTTCAATTGAAATTCCGCGCTGTTGAAAATAAAATAACTGCTCCTCGCCTATTTTGCTTGTTGTAGCTTCGTGTTCAACTTTGGCGGATGGGTTTTGAACTTCTATGCAGGGAAATGTATTTGCGCTGCAAGTTTGGCCAATCAACATAGAATCACATTGGCTGAAGTTGCGGGCGCGCTCGGCGCCGGGTGTCACTTTGACAAGTCCTCTGTAACTGTTTGAGCTGTCGCCGGCACTGATTCCCTTGGAAATAATGGTTGATCGCGTGCCGTGCCCGATATGCACCATTTTGGTACCGGTATCCGCTTGCTGTTTATGGTTGGTCAGGGCGACACTATAGAACTCGCCTATACTATTTTCTCCCAGGAGTACGCAGCTCGGATACTTCCATGTTATTGAACTGCCTGTTTCAACTTGTGTCCAACTGATTTTAGACCTGGGGCCTTTGCAGAGGCCGCGTTTAGTGACAAAGTTAAAAATACCGCCTTTACCCTCGCTGTCGCCCGCATACCAGTTTTGTACCGTTGAATATTTAATGTTAGCGTCATCCAGGGCAATGAGTTCAACAACAGCCGCATGAAGTTGATTAGTATCGAATTTAGGCGCTGTGCAACCTTCCAGATAACTGACGCTGGAGTTTTCCTCCGCAACTATAAGAGTCCGCTCAAACTGGCCTGATTCTTTATTGTTTATTCTAAAATACGTTGATAAATCCATCGGGCATTTCACGCCTTTAGGGATGAAACAAAAAGAACCATCGGTGAATACAGCGGAATTAAGCGCGGCGTAAAAATTATCTGTGTACGGAACAACGCTGCCAAGGTATTTTTTTATCAAATCTGGATGCTCACTAATTGCCTCTGACAGTGAACAAAAAATGATACCTTGTTCCCTAAGGCGATCTTTATAAGTAGTGGCAACGCTTACTGAATCAAACACAACATCAACGGCCACGCCCGCCAGAGCTTTACGCTCTTCAAGCGGTACGCCAAGTCTGTCGAAAGTCCTCAATAGTTCTGGTTCTACTTCATCCAAACTGTTATATTTTGGTTGTTTTGATTTAGGGGCTGAATAATAGACAATTTTTTGAAAATCAGGCACTTTGTATTTTACATTTGGCCATTCAGGGTATTTCATTGTAAGCCAGTGCCTGTAGGCTTTAAGTCTCCATTCCAGCAGCCATTCAGGTTCGCCTTTTTTATTTGAAATCGTGCTAATTACTTCTTCATTCAACCCAGGTTCAACCGAATCCGCGACAATATCCGTTACAAACCCGTACTTATATTCCTGACCGGTTAAGTTCTGAAGTGGCGAATCCATCTCTAAATTCCATTACTTTTTGGCAAAAAAACTATAGAAACAACGATAATTATAAATCGTTTCACTGCGCATTTTCAATCTCCTGAATTAATGCGTTCAGGCGTTCCTTGAGCATCTCCAACTGATTTTCTTGAAGATCGCCTAGAGCCGCCGTTTTCCCCAGGCGTAATACTTCCAGCGCTTTCGCGTTTTGTCCTGTGGCCGCGAACGCGCTTCCCAGTTGAAAATAGTTAATCAGCGTTGGTTCATGTTCAATTTTTGGAACCATCAAATCTATTACTTCCTGCGGACGATGGAAATCCAGCAGGTATTGGCCTAACAGCGTCGTGGCTCTTGATTCCTGACCCGGCAGGGGATTGGCTTGCAGACGCTTTACTTCAGCCAAATCTTTTTCAGAGGCCCTTCCGGTCATTAAAAGAAAAGCCTGACGGATTACAGCGCATTCCCATGCGCCGCTGCTTTTGGGATATATTTCCAGGTAGTTATCCAATGCTCGCATAACCTCTGTTCTGTCATCTTTGGCCATAAGAAAGTCAACGGCCAGACGCAGAGCGTTAAAACAAAAGCGGGGATGATGCTGAGATGTTGAAAACGTCAAAAGCCTGGGTATGGCGTTTGATATGTCTTTTACCGCCAGAATCTGCAAGTCAATCCATTCAGCGCGGTCGCTTTCAGTGATCCTTCTTGCCTCTTGCAGACATTTTTTTGCTTCTTCAGGATTTTCTTCCTGAAGCCATTGTTCCGCGCTGTCCAACCATGCCTGGGCACGTCTGTTGCCACCTCTGGCGCTGCGTAATTGATCCGAGTTTCTTGAATCAAGCAGAATGAGCAGTTCAGGGTCGCCGGGGTTATGCCTCAACAAGTCATGGAGAATGGCAAAGGCTTTCTGATGCTCTGACGCATGAAAGTAACCTTCGGCCAACAGTTCCCGAATGCTGAGTTCACCCGGATGATAGTCAGAGGCTTCTTTCAGCAGAGGGATCGCCTTGCTATATTCACCACGCTCTATGTGTATCTCGCCCATAGTGCGTAATGTTTCGCCGTTCCGTTCCATCTCCAGCGCGCTTTTTGAGGCTTCAAAAGCGCCCTGTAGGTCATCTTCATCCAGCAACAGCTCTGCCAGCGCCATCTTAGGTTCCAGTTCTTCCGGTCTCAGATCAGAAGCGGTGCGGAGGGCTTCCATTGCTTTATCAATCTGATGAAGATGATCCTGGGCAATCTTGGCAATTAACATCCAAGCTTCGTAATGGCGCGGACTCAGTTGAACTACCTTTCGCGCGATGTGAATGGCTCTGTCAGAATCACCGATGATTTCTTTCATCGCCGCCACAGTAAAGAGCAATTCGTAATTTTTTGGATCAATGCGCAATGCCTCTTCAAGCCTTTGCGCGGCTTCTGAAAGTTGGGAACTGTCCAAAAGAGCGGTCGTCTCCAAAAGCGCCCGTCTCAAATGAGCCATGTTTTTAGTTTTGGCAATTGGCAGGATTCTGGCTCTGTACCTTGTAAAAAGCTCTCTGGCGCCCAAGAGTTGCAAGTTTTCTTCAACCGCGTTTTCCCAGCGCTTTGTGAACGCGTTGGCATCCAACTTATTATTTTGTTCCATCTCTTGAACCAGGCTCATCAAGCCGTTGCGAAGCATGACTTCACTGCGTTCCAGCTTGCCTAACTGATCTGATACTGTTTCAAGATAAGTCTCAACGCGCCTGAGACTTTCTTCAAGCCCTGTGATTCGCTCCAGCAAGTGTTCATCAAGGTCTTCTTCCGTTTCAACACCTGTCTCCTCATCATCGTCCCAACCGTGATCCCCTGTAACAATGAGCAGACGCGTGCCACATTTCCGGCAGACCTCACGGTCGCTGGGGTTCCAAGTCATACAGTTTTGACAATATGTTCCGAGAGCATCTTCACTCATTATGTAAGGATATAGCAATTACATGCGAAATGTGCAGTTTCAGATGTAATGAAGTCGGCGGCCACTTGGAACGCTTGCTGTGGCATTTACGGGGACGTGGACGTATAGTCGTTGCTGAGTTATCTCGTATGCTGGTTATCCGGCAGCATAGCCTTGGCTTTGGGAGACACTTTCTCATATTCATTGACCGTTGAAAGGTCATAATCGGATAGTTTACCAGTATCTTGCATGTCTTCTCTGCATGGCAAAGCTCCTGCCATGCTTTATAACATATTTACAATTAAATGTCGACAGGACCTAGGTCGGGTTTTTTGACCAGATTCCAAACTCTCTCAAATGTATGGGGAGGGGGCGACTAAAACCACTATATCCGCATCCGTCAATTCATTGTTGAATCATTTGGATTGGCTTTGGTGGAGGTTTTGTATTTTTCAAGGTCAAAAACAGGTATTTCTACAAAGTTGGTTTTAAATTTGGTGAGTTCCGCCAGTAATTCCAATGTCAAAAACATTTGTTTTGAGTTTATGCTGCGGTAGTAATAATCATAAATGAATTTTCCTACGATATGACTGTCAACTTCGATCAGATCAATATCTATTAACCTGAAACCCAAAGCAACAGCAAACGTTTCATTTACTGTGAGATACTTTGAACTGGAATAATCAGGATGGGGCGCGGGTGCGGTTTGACTGAGCGGAATGAATATTGGTTTTGTCTTGGTTATCCAGTGCATCAGAAACGCAGCTTGTTTATGTTTGTTTAAATATTGGATTCCGTGATACCTTCGATATTTATACAAGTCATCATGCCACGATTTAACCGCAACGTGAAGCGCACTCATATTCATTCGCAGGTTTTGTATTCGCCGGATTCTGCAAAATTGTCAAAGGCCAAACGAATATAAGCTATGCTTTCGTCTAAATCCTCGGGGCTACATTCAACAATATTCTTGTCTTCCGTAGGCTCTTCAGTAACTTCTGGGGGTTTCATTTACTGGTGTTCCCAAAAATATCATCTAGTTTTGCGGAAAACCCCTGCAAGAAATTACGAGGTATCAACAAATTGGACGGCTCCATTGGAGAGCCAGTATTCATATCTTTTTTTGCGCTCCAGTTGCCTGCTCCAGCTTCTCTTACCGCTTTTGCCTCAGCGCGATAGGCATTAAGTTTTTCTTGTTCTTCGGGTGTAAGTTGGTCTAGAATCGGCATCTCGCCTCCTCTTTGTGTGTAGTCTGTGTATGGTGGTAAGTGAGTTTACATGCTCATAGCGAATGTTTATTTTAACGAAAAAGTTGACATGTTTCGATTTTTTTTAATGAATTTTTAGGCCGTGTCGTCAATAGAGTTTAGCCCAAATGACGAGACAGTATATATGTACAGCGGCCAAATATGAGACAGTGTTCTTCGCATACCGTGTCGCAATTTTATGGTATCAAGCATCTCTCATTCCAGCATTCAGTCCACTATTAAGTGTTGCCCTAGCTTTGGATTCCTCAAGACCCGTACCGATTGCACATTCCAGTAGTATTTCAATTGCTTCGTAGCGTACCTGTTGCCGGGCGATCAATTTCCCTGGTCGGTAGGCCACCGCATTCAATCTGTTGTTGCGATTACCCACCAAAGAGCAGTGTGCGTGTCAAGTGGCTCTGTATGCTAGAATTACTTATGATACGCTTTGAATGGGACGATAAGAAAGCAGAGGATAATTGGCGTGACCATAAAATCAGATTTGAAAAAGCCGTGGAAGTATTCAAAGACCCACACTACTTTTCCGAACCAGACGATCGCTTTGAATATGATGAAGAACGCTGGCGCACAATAGGTATGGCAAAAGACCTTTTGTTGCTGATTGTTGCTCACACATTCCGAGATAAAGATGATACCGAAGTTATAAGAATCATTAGCGCAAGACGCGCGGAACCACATGAAAGGAAAGAATATGACTATCGTAAGCTATTGGGAAAATGAAATACCACCAATTTCTGATGAAGAAGAAGCCCACTACAGGAAACTAGCCCAAACATCAGACAGCGAAATTGATTTTTCTGACATTCCGAAAATAACTGATTTTTCAAAATTTATGACACGAAAAGAAGCGGAGGCATATCGAGCGGCAAAAAAGAAACAAACAGTATGTTGATTTTGTCAATTTTAATAATTTATCTCCGGGTAGTCAATTATTATGGTCAAAAATTTGGTGTTACTCCATCGCTACAAAGGACACTGCAGATAATGGACTTGATGTAATTGCAAAACCATGATGCACGCCTGCTCCATCAATTTCGCCGTCCGCTCCAAAGTCGTGTCCGGCTTGATTACGGCAAAGCCTAATATATCAGAGGTCGCATGACAAAACGAGTGATTATTGCCCATAGTCCTGATTCTGACGATGCCTACATGATGGCTCCCCTGGCTCTGGGGTGGTTAAAGGATGACGCTGATTTCCAACGCTTTGATTTCGAATTTGTCCGCAATGACATAGAACTTTTAAATCGTGAGGCATTAGAAGCCCAATACGATGTGACTGCTATCAGCTTTGGCGCTTATCCCGAGCTCGAAGATAAATATGACTTGCTCAGAGCCGGTTCAAGTATTCAGGAGGGGACAGGCCCGTTGGTTGTAGCCAGGGAAGGTCTTGAGCCGGAGGATTTACACGGCAAAACGGTGGCCATTCCCGGCCTTAGAACAAGCGCGTATCTTGCCATGCGCCAGTGGATGCCCGGACTCAAAATTGAAATAGTGCCGTTTGATAAAATCATGGACGAAGTGGCCGATGGACATTTTGACGCCGGCCTGCTAATACACGAGAGCCAGTTGATGTACAGAGACAAGGGCTTGAACATGGTTGCGGATTTGGGCGACTGGTGGAAAAAACTGCACGATTTACCCCTGCCGATGGGCGGCAACGCCATAAGAAAAGACATGCCCCCGGGAGAAAAACAAGCGTTTGCGAGCTTGATGCGCAAAAGCGTGGAAACGGCAATGGCTCGGCACAGCGAGAGCATTGACTACGCGCAAAGTTTTGGACGCGGCATGGATCGTGAAATGGTTGACAGATATGTACGAGCTTGGGTAAATGATTTCACAATAGATGTGGGCGATAGAGGCGCACGGGCGGTTGCCGTACTCCTTGGCAGACCTGTCGAGTGGGTTGAGTGTTAGCCACTTGCAAGACTTTAGTTTTGCAAGTCCAACGTAATTGTTAGGCTGCGCCCGACCGGAGCAGTATCTGGCGTGAAATATTGCCAGCAAACAAGTTGCGAAATACAGCCAGAAACAGCGGAAAGTCGGGAGCAGACGTACAGTGGGGTTTTGCAAGAAACTCCTTTGTGTGAAAATGTTTGTCTGAAAAATACAAAAAGTATAAACTCAAAGTTCACAGATGGCTCATGTGGTTTCAATGGATGCGTTTGAATACACATGAATACCCCTAAACACGCATGAACACACCATCTCACAAGTAAGGAGGCAGTTGAAATGGAATTACTTGAAGTTACCAGTCCAGATCAGTTTGAAGAATACTACAAAGGAATACCAGGTCTCGAAGACCCTAAAAATATTGAAGCTAGAATCAAAAACATTAAAGAAGTTACGGGAATCACGGCTGCAAGGCATTGCCACGGCGCGAAATTGGAAGATGTACTGATTGGGCTTGAAGATTCCGTCATTCATGGTTCTTGGAGAGACTTTGATTAATGCCCCACGTACATACGGAGACCCCGAACAAACCGCCAAAGACGCTGCATGGATAGAAGGGCCGCATTATCTTGCCCATACAATACGCCGCCTGGAACATTCCATTTCAAAGATGCGCCGCAAGCCTTTCATTATCGTCATACAACACGGCAAAGGCGCCAAAAAAACCAGGGCCGATTTTAATGACAGCAAAAATTATTGTGATATTTTTCTGTCTCACGCTACCGAATTGATGGACAAAAAGAACACGCGGCTTATTTTGGCTCATGAGTTAGGACATATATATTACAACTTTGACAGCATAAAAAAGCCTGGATTCTCTATTTGATAGCGAATATGCGCTTGTTGAAGAAGAAGTGTATGCGTGGGTTTTCGCATATTGGTTGGTTCTTGAAAAAGGCAAAATGTTCGAAGCAAGAGGCGGCGACAAAGACTTTATCTATGAAGAGAAAGAGCTACTACAAACACTGATTTCGCTTATACGTGATAGTGGTTTTGAACATGCTGAGGAAATTTGCAAACGTGTGAAAGAACGTTTAAAGAATCGCACAACCGATGTCGCTTAGCCTGCATGATTTTCATCGCAAAAACTTCTTCACCGCGTCCGCTTTCTTTTTCCGCATCTTGTCCGCTTGTCCAATGTTTCCCTTATGCGCCGGTGTTCTTTCATCGCGTCGCTTACCAAGATCAGCGTAGCAGCAAGAGTCCGCGATTGATATCACTCTTTGTCTTGTGAGCCGCTTGCAAAACGTCAGTTTTGCAAGTCACTGGTGGGATTTTGAAAATATGATTCTCTGCGGAGTTTTTCGATGCCTGCGAGTATTTCTTCATTCGTGATGTCTTTGAAAATTTCGCGGCGGTCTTCTGTGTAATTGCCTGTTCCCGGGGTTTCCATTGGTTCTGATCCCAAAGCAACTAATCCGCAATTGATGGATGTCATTCTAGCATTTCTAAGGGTGTTGGGATCGTTGTAGTCTGGTTTAGTGTCCATTTGAAATCTCCATGAGCCATGTCGAAGGATTGGCTACTTCCATGTTGAGTCGGACTGTCTTTGCTCTGGACAGCAGTTTATCATCTGTTGTCAGGAACAGGTCGGCCAAATTTTCTTCCGCGACAGCCAAATGGTAGCTGTCCATTGGTTTGATTCCATGCTTTTGGAAGTATTGCGCACGTTTGATTGATTCTGGTGTTAGCCGGATGGATTTGCTTGCGTGGTTTTTGTAAAAGACGAATATTCGTTCTGTTCTTGATGGTGATTTACTTAGTTCGAAGTCAATCACATCGCTTGAAAAGATTGTCCATTGATGTTCCTTTGCAAGTTTAATGATGTGGTTTACTGCTTCAGCTTCTATGTTGGTCCGGTCGTCTGCTGGGTCGTCAAATGGGCGCGACAAACAGCAAGTATCCATGTAGATCTTCATTGCTTCTCCCACCAGTCATTGTAATCTTCTAACCTGTGTATTGCTAACTCAAGCGGCTCTTGTTATATCAGTTCAACTTTTCGCATTTCGTAATTGAGCATTAAATAACCCCGAAAAGCAGGGTGTGCCTGTTTTTCGGGGTTTGTCCGTAAAAGTTATACTTTTAGAAGTTATAAAAAACTTTCAGTGAAAAATAGACGGGTCTGCTGGGGTTGAGGCCCGGCTGGAAAGCGCCTTCCCCAGGGTATTCGGCGTTACGCCTGCTTCTCCACTCAGCCATAGTGTAGGTGAGTTCAACGTTCCACTTCTCATTTATTTCGTATGACACGCCGCCGCGCAACCCCAGCTTGATTCCTTGCTCGCCCTGCTCGGAGGATTCCAGCGCGAACATTTCTGACACGTTCCAGACATGGAAAGAAGGCCCCAATGTAAAATTGACCGGCCATCCCCTCGGGTTTTTGTACACCAAGTCCAGCCCGCCGTACCAGGCCAACATCTGATAGGTCGGCCATTCCCAGGTCTCAGGCGGTTTCACGCCGTACATCTTTGCCATGCCGAAATTCGGGCGCATGTGTATCCGGGCGATGGGGTTAAAAAACTCAATGCCCAGCTCGGCAGACCAGCTATTGATATTGTTGGAACTCTGCGTCAGGTCTCTCGCGTTGCCCTGCGCAAAGGTAGGCCCCAGCGCGAGGTAGGTCTTATAGGACCTATCGCCCTCATCAGCTCCCAGCGCCATCGAAGCGGCAAGGAAAAGGGCGGTGGCTGTAAGATTTAATGTTTTCATGTGTTCACTCCAATCCTAGAAACGAAGCCCGGTTGTCAGGCCAATGGTACGCCCGTCCACGACGCGGTTTGGCGCGAATAAGTTGGCGCCTGCCCTCTGGACGCCGTTTACAAAATAATATCCGCCGGCGGCGTAGGGCTGGGCAGCAGGATATAGAAGCGTGCCATCGGGCCTGTAGATATTTTCAGGGTAAACGTAGCTGCCGTTAAAGCCGTCGGTCGAGTACCAGTTGGTATTCTTGGCCCTGTGGTTGAAGGGGTTGCTGCTCGTGATGATGGCGAACCAGCGCAGTTTGCGCGTGACGGGCACTTCCAGATTGTATGTCAGGTCCGTACTCCAGCCGTCCGGGCCTGCCGTCCTGTTTATGTTCATATAATCATACACGTAGCGGTTCAGACCAGTGCCGTTCGGCAGCCCGACGCCCGCAAGGTTGTCGTTGAGGCCTGGGACGCTTGGAACTCCTTTCATAAAGTAGTATCCGCGCGTGGCGGGGGCGGCGGAAACATAATTGAACCTCAGCGCCACGTTGGACCTGACCTTGCCGTAGGTCAGGTCGTAGTTGATGTAGGCGTTGAATCGCTGCTCCGGGTCCTGCAGCCTCATTACTTTCCAGCCCAAGCTAGGAGTCTCGCTGTAAAGCTCATTGTAGTAGTCCCAGTAGTTAATAGACTTGGTCGCCGTCTTCTCCGGACTGTCGGATTCCCCCCTGCCATCTCTCCCCCCTAGGGCGTTCGACATATTTCGGGAATATGTGTATGTGCCGCCAAAGTCAACCCTCTTGGTGACGGGTATAGTCCACTCCAGCTCGAAGCTGTTGTACGACCTTTTCACTTGGTCAATGTTTGTCAACAGTCTGGAGAGCAGCTTCGCGCCGCCATTTGGGTTGTCTTTCAAGCCGTTGAAGAGATAAGCGGCGTCGTTGGCCCAGGAGCGCGTCACATAGGCGGCGCGTATGGAGCCGCCATTGTCGAGGTTGAAGCGGACGCCCAGCGTGAGTTCCGTGGAGACCGACCCCTTGAAACCTTTGGCAACTTCATTGGTGCCGCCGAATGATTCGGTGGTGATGACGCGGTAATTGCGCGGGTCCATTATCTCGTCGAAATCAACGAGGTAGGGTTTGCCGTCGATGCGGCCTTCATTCCAGATCGCTCTTGTTATAGTCCTGTTAGTAAAGGCCGTCCAGGTGCCCACACCGGACATGTTGTGGAACTGGCCCCAGGATATATTGAAGACGCGCTTCTGGTCGCCTCCGAGGTCAAACTTGTAGTCAAACCTGAACGTGGGCAGGCTGTAGCTGAATATGTCGCGCCCGCTCTCAATATCCCAGAGCTTGTAGCTGTCGTAGCGGACGCCGCCCATGACGCTGTGGTGGTCATTGATGGTCCAGAGGTCGTTTAGGTAGTACGACACCTGCTGGACAGAGAGGCCGCCTACGGTGGAGCCGTATTGCCTGTACATCTGGGGCCAGATGGCGGTCACATTCGAGCGGCCATTTTCATTATACAGGAGCTCATTCGGGTCAGTAGGCTCGTCTTGTGCTGAACCCTTATTGTAGCGGCTGAAGCCGTAGGGGTCGATGCTGTTGAACGTGGCGTAGTTCATGTTAAAGACGATGAACTTGCCGCCTTGGCTGCCCACGTAATAGCTCATGGGCGTGCCGCTGTAGTTAAAAATTTCCCCAGGCCGCAGATCAGACGCTATGCGGCCTGGGGATTTTACCAACATTTCGCCGTTGATGTTGCCCCCTTGGCCGCTGTACAGGTTCGGCTTTTCCCACGAAGCCCTCTCCCTCTGGAAGCCCACGTCAATTATGTGCTGGCCCCGCGTCGTCTGCAGGATGTGCTGGTAGTTGACGTTGATGGGGTCGTTGATGCTGGCGTCGCCAGCACCCTGATTGGTCGCGTTGAAATTGTAATCGCTGATGCCGCCAAACGTGCTGTCCTTGACGCTGTCGAGCCTAGGCAACGTGGCGTCTATCAGGCCGCTGGCGTAGTAGTTGTTCGGGTTGTTGTCGTCAGCGCCGGTAAAGGGAGTAAGAGAAGGCATGGTGAGGACGTTGACGGTGCGCTTGGGGCGCCTGTCAGCCTGCGTGTTGAACCAGGATTGCGTGGAGCCGGCCCAGCGGGCTTCCAGCAGGCCGTTGGAGCCTATGACACCCTTGTAGGCAATGTTCCACCTTCTGACATCCCCAAATGACTCGCGGTTCGGGTTTGAGGCCGCATCGGCCATTTTGAAGCCGGTGGAGTAATTGATCGCGTAGTATAGGTTTTCACCGTAAGACCACTCCAGTTGGTGGTTCTGTGAAATCTGGAAGAACAGCGTGTAGGCGTCGTACGTGTATCTGTAGCTCGCGGGAATGATGTTGTACGGGTCGTTGGCCTCCAGCATTTCGGCCCTTCTGACCACCTCGCCGGGCTTATCTGGGTTCTCGAAGTACGTGCCATTTTTGTACCGGGACGGGTGGTACGCGCTCCCATTGCCACCGACCCAGATGTCAGGGGTGATTTCATATTGATAATTGTACCATTTCTCAAGCGGATAGATTTGCGATGTCCAGGTAAAAGTGATGTGGTCTTTCCACAGCGGGCCGCTCAGATAGAAATCGTATTGCTTGCCCAAGGTGTCTTGTCCGGGATTGTTTGTACTCCTTTCCCCGCGGTTGTTCGGATAGTCATAGGGATTGAATACGTTCCAGATATTGCCCCTGTTAAGGCCAACACGCACCGTGCCCTTGAATTCGTTGGAACCCTTGCCCAGCACGTAGGAGATCATGCCGCCGTCCGTGTTGCCGTAGCGGGCGTTCATGGGCGACTGTATGACCGCTGCGGATTCGACGGCGTCCGTGAGGGGGTACATAACGGCGTAGTCGTTGCCCTCGGCCATGTTGGTGACGTTGGAGCCGTCGATCATTATCTTGATGCCGCTCTTCAAGCCGCCGCGAACCCTTAAAGCAGGTGTGATGCCTGAGGAAACAGCCAACAGGCTTCCGACACTTGTCGAACCCAAAAGCTCCAGCAGCTTGCCCTGGCTGAAGGACGTCTGCACTATGGTGTCAGTTTTATCCACCTGCTGACTGCTGGTGGCTACAATGTCAACCTCCACAGCCTGCACGTCAACCGGCCTCAACTGCATGTCGCCGCGGATGATCTGACCCGCTGTGACATAGGTGTTAAGCCTGCGCGACAGATAGCCTCTGAGAGAGTAAGTGATGGTGTAATTGCCGCCCATCAGCATCTGCGCGCGGAACTGGCCGCTGGCGTCAGTAGTGAACTGTCTGGGCGCTAACAGTGACGGTGAATTCAGTGTCACTGACACGCCCTGCAACGGACGGCCATCAGGCCCCGTGACACGGCCCGCGAGCGTGCCTGTGGTCATGTCCTGCGCGGTCAGTATCATCGCGCCTGAAGCAAGGAACATCGCTATAGGAGTTATTGTGAGATTTTTACGCATTTTATGGCTCCTCTGCTAGATTTTTACGGCCAGGGCAAATTCAAGCGACCAGCCCCTGGAGGTGCCGGATTCCATCTTGCCG
>Ga0268262_10000638_pt1 | contig 45410 bp, 31 predicted proteins | sample TergutNc150P3_FD_190354 | JGI IMG/M metagenome (GOLD analysis project Ga0268262, IMG submission 190354) | Nasutitermes corniger P3 segment gut microbial community from laboratory colony in Florida, USA - Nc150 P3 (SPAdes) (version 2) | ecosystem: Host-associated > Arthropoda: Insects >... | reverse complement strand
CTGAGGTTCTGTAAAAGTCGGAAATTTTGGTCTTGTCCACCATCATACTAGAGTATCCCCATACTTATGGTTTGCGCGCCGGATACAGTCTTTAGTCTTTTTAATCCTATAATCCTCTAAATCCTACAACTTGTTTATCTCGCCGTAGGCAAATCCTAGTTCAGACGTTTTTTAAATCCCACAACCTACTAATATACATTCCCGCCACGGGAAGTGTGACAAAAAAAATTATTTTTCTACTTTATCACCCATATATCGCCACTACCTGCCGACCCCTAAATCACCCCGGAATCGACCTTCCCCGGCCATTTTCAGCCTGATCAGCCCCGTTTGAGCCTTTTTTCAGCCCTTTTCCGCCCCTGCCGGGCCGCTTTTCCGAGCGGATTCGGCGGGTTTCGGGGCTTTCGGGGGAGCCGGATTTAACATTGTATACTAAAATAATTCATGGGTAATGGGGGTGTCAAGTTTTTTTTTATTTTTTTTCAATCTTGGAACCGCCGAAAAAAGATTTGACTTACGGGGTGAAAAGCGGTATATTAATAGGTGTGGACGAAAACAGCATAAATTCTCCGATAGAGCAGGGGCGTCATAATACGGGGCAGGGACGGCCGAGCGCGATTTTGCATGCGGGGACGCCGCTTACCGTCAGGCAACAAGCGCTTTTAGACCGATTGCCTGAATACGACAGCCGTGTAACGGTCGAGAAAAATGACGTTTCGATGAAGGACTTGGCGGCGCTGACGGCGAAGACCGGCGCGGAATTCGCTATGTTTACGCGGAAGCGGGAGCGGTTGATCGTGCGCGGGGACGCGACGCACGTGAATATATCTCAGGACAACGCTGTCGCGTTAAACGCGCAGGGGTACAAGTGGAGCGGTCATACGCATGCGGGATTATACGGCGGATGGGAGTTAAGCGCTTCTGACGGGAATATCGCGATTTTAAGCAGGTTTGACCAAAAAGAAAGCGTAATTTATAACACTATGGGTGAATACAAAACATTTCAAAATATACTGAAAGGGTGGTAGCGGTATGGCAAAAATTATAGTGGTGTATAAGAAAGAAATAGAAGAATATTGCGCGGAGAACAATCTGTCGGTTGAAAAGGTTTTTAACTCGCCGCGCTGTTATGACCATAAGAGCCTGATTTTTCAGCATCATGACCCTGAAAAAGGGAAAATGGGGTTGCTTGACGAAACACCGGCCGCCGTTACGTTGGCGATTTTCCTCGAAAACGGCAAACTCCGCTTCGAGCAGACCGAGCACACGCATAAGTACTTGGGGGTTGCGGATAAAGCGGGCCGGCGCGTGGCCTAGCGGCCGGGCGCTTGTCTCCTACTTAATCACCCCGCCGGCGGCGACGGCGTCTCCGGCGTAGAGGACGGCGGCTTGGCCGGGGGAGACGGCTCTTACGGGGGCGTCGAACTTTATGCGGATCGTCAATCCTCCGTTCGCGTTATCGATTTCGGCTACCTTGGCGGGGACGGGTTCGCTTCTGTAGCGGATTTGCGCGGCGAAGCGGTCTCCGATGTTGAGGGTTCTTGTTTTGCTTATCACGGCGTCTTCTATCACCGATTCATCGCTGGCGATTTGGTTGTCGTCCGCCGCGATCACTTTGTTTTCCGAGGGGACGATCTGTTTGACGTACATCGGTTTCCCCAGCGCGCCCAGCCCTTTGCGCTGGCCTACGGTGTAGTTGTGGATGCCGGCGTGCTTTCCGATTATTTCGCCGTCGGCGTTTACTATATCGCCGGGTGCGGCTACGGCGTCTTCGCCGCGCGACCGCAGGAATTTGGCGTAGTCGGTTCCGGGGACGAAGCAGATGTCCTGGCTTTCGCCTTTTTCGGCGGTGGGGAGGCCGAGTTTTCTCGCGAGGGCGCGGGTTTCGGCTTTGGTCATGGCGCCCAGGGGGAAGAGTATTCTCTCTATCGGCGCGGCGAGTATCGGGTAGAGGAAGTAGGATTGGTCTTTTTGCGGGTCGGCTCCGCGCCGCAGTTCCCCGCCGGCGGTCACGGCGTAGTGGCCTGTGGCTATGTAGTCGCAGCCGAGTTCGTCGGCCATGTCTAAGAGCGGCGGGCCGAATTTGATATGGCGGTTGCAGACGGCGCAGGGGTTGGGGGTGCGGCCGGATTTGTACTCGCTTATGAAGTTGCCGATGACGGCGCGGTTGAAGAGGTCGGAGAGGTCGATCACGCTGTGCTGGACGCGCAGATGGTCGGCGACGAGTTTGGCGTCGCGGGCCGATTTTCCGCCGGTGGTGCCGGGGGTGGTGCAGAAGGTTACGCCGCGGACGTCGAAGCCTTGTTCTAAGAGGATCGCCGCGGTGGTGGAGGAGTCTACGCCGCCGCTCATTTCTACTAGGACTTTTTTCATTTTTTCCTTTTTAAAATCAAAATCTTTTAAATCAAAATCTTTAAAATCTTTTTCAGACGAAAGGCGCTTCGCGCCTTTCATAGGATATGCGGGGCTAAACCCCGCATATAACGTCAACGGCAACGGCAAAATCAAAATCAACGTCAAAAGATTTTGACTTTGATTTTGACTTTATATGCGGGGTTTAGCCCCGCATATCCTATGAAAGGCGAAGCCTTTCGTCTAAAAAAGAATTTGACTTTGACTTTATTAAAAGCCTTTAGGCTTTTAAAGCCTTTGACTTTAAACCCCTCTCAATTTTCTAATATATTCTTTGTCAATCTGAAAATATTCTATCACTTTAAACAGGGCGTCTATATCAATTACGTTGTTGAAATCGTCTAATGAGTCGTTGGGGCGTTTGTCTAGGATTCTCACTCTTATCATGTTGTAGACTATGCATCCGAAGTCGTCCGTTTTTTTCACGCCCCAGTGGTTCAGGACGCTTTTGGCCATTGGGCCGAACTGTCTGTGGGCCAGCATGAGCAGGGCTTTTGTGAGTTCGGGACCGGTCACGTGCCGGTTCTCGCCTATTTTGGCGGTGCAGAAGTCCAACCCGCCGACGACGAACTCATACGCGCCGATTTTGTAGCGTGTGTCAAGCCCGCTTTCAACGATTTTTCTTCTGATTTTTTCTGTTAATTCGTTCGGGGGCATTTTTTGATTTTGATTTTGATTTTGATTTTGATTTTGACGTTATATGCGGGGTTTAGCCCCGCATATCCTATGAAAGGCGCGTAGCGCCTTTCGTCTAAAAATGATTTAAAAGCTTTTGACTTTAAAGCTTTTATTGTTTTAAATTAACAAACCGAGTCGGATTCTTCCCCGGCTTAAACTCTATAGTCTCCGTCTTCTCCACCCCGTCCTTCACAAATCGGACTTGATGCGTGCCTGCGGGCACTTGCAGTTCGCCTTCGTTCGAGGTTCCCACGAATTTCCCGCCTATGTACACCTCCGCTTTAGGCGGCAGCGTCGCTATGAATATGCTGGCTCCTCCCCCTCCTGACGACGGTGCTGACGGCGGCGGCGACGACGGGTATGACGACGGCGGTGCTGACGGCGGCGGCGAGGCGGCGGAGGCTCTCGACAGCGAGAACGAGACCGGCAGCGTGCCGCCCTCGAACTCTACCGTTTTAGTCGCCTTTTCGTAGCCGTTCATCGATACCGTTATGGTTATGTCGCCCCACGAGGAGGGTTTGAATGTGTACGGCGTCGTGCCGGCCCTCTTTCCGTCGACCTCCACGGACGCGCCCGATGGGCTGGACGTGACGACCACCTGCTCCACCTTGGGCGGAGGCGGCGGCGGCGCCGGTTCGGGTTCGGGCGGCGGCGGCGTATATGACGGGGCCGGAGGCGTATACGAGGGCTCCGGTGCCGAGTACGACGGCGTCGACGAGTATGAGGGCGTTGACGAGTAAGACGGCGTTGACGACGGGTACGGCGACGACGGCGTCGGCTTCTGCTTTGGGTCGGGTTTGCCGTTGTCCGGTTTCTGCTTGCCGCCGGAGTTGAAAGACATGGGTTTGGGCGTCTCGACCTCTATGGTCGTGACGGGGATATCCGGCGAAGCGCTCATCGCCGGGCCGCCGCTCGGAACGGACAGGGGCGACGAGGACGAAGACGCGGTCTCGTCGTCGGCGCTCTTGCCGCTCATCTGCGTGAAGTAGTAGTATCCGCCGCCGCCGAGCGCCAGCAGGACGAGCACGGCCGCGATAGCCCCGACGGGGGAGCCTTTTTTGGCGTCGGATTTGAAGACGCCGTCGTCGTCGTCCATGTCGTCGAACCGGGGTTTCGGCTTCTTCTTCATACCGAAGTCGTCGTCGTCGTCGAAGGGGTCTTTGGATTTTCTCTTCTTCTTGCCGCCGAAGTCGTCGTCGTCGAAACCTCCGAACGGCTTCGGTTTGGGCGCGGGCGGCGTTTCGAGCGCGCCGAAAGCCGAGCTGCCGCCGAGTTCTCCGAAGGCCATGGTGTCCGACGGGAAAGCGTCGGCGGCGGGCGGCGGGAAAGCCGGGGCCGTGGCCTGAGGCGGCGGGGGCGGAGGGGGCGGCGACATCGGGCGCAGTTCCAGAGAAGCGGCCGGCGGCTCTATCGCCGGCGGCGGGGGCGGCGACATGGGCTCTATCGTAATAGGGGCCATAGGCGCGTAGACCGGCGGCGGCGGCGGAGGTGGAGGTGGAGGCGGCGGCGGAGGAGGAGGCGGCGGCGCCGAAGCGGAGGCGCGGACGCCCAGCGGCGCGTCGTCGCCGAAGGCGGAGCCTATCTCGGAGCGCAGGCTTTCGAACTCCGACTGCGCGGCGGATCCCGCGGCCGCGGCGGCGGCGGAGAGTTCGCCCGACAGCCCCATGAGCTCGGCCTCGCCGGACAGGACGCGCATGGCGCTCTGTATTCCCGCGGTCTGGAGAATGCCCACGACCTTGGCCTGCGGCGACATGAGGGCGAGCGTCCCGCCCGCCTCCTGCATCCGCTTGTTGAGCGTGACGATCGCGTTGATGCCGTCGGAGTATATGTAGTCGAGCGGCGCGATGTCTATGGCGATATAGCGCCGGCCGGACGATATCATCTGCCCGATTTGGTCTTTCATCATGCCGGAATTGAACATCTCGTCGTCTTCCAGCACCGGCGTGACGACATCGAAAACCCCGAGTGTCTTGATATTAAAGTTAATAGCAACCTCCCCAACCGTCTGAATTAAGATTTGTAGGATTTAAAGGATTTTAGGATTAAAAACCCCGTCTTTTATGTGTTGACGTTGATTTTGACGTTTAATCCTATAATCTGTTTTATAATCTTAAAATCCTAATCTGCGCTAGACAGGGTTCGAACCTGTGGCCTTCGGCTTCGGAGGCCGACGCTCTGATCCAACTGAGCTACTAGCGCTTCTCAATATAATAATATAATTAATGCCGTTAAAGGCCGGCGAAAAAAAATTTTGACTTTAGCGCCGCCCGTATTGTACAATTAAAATAGTAGGGGGGGCCTGACGCGGAAAATGAACTATAATATCGAAGAACTGCAAGACAAGATCAAGACGATCGCGAACCTGCCGACGCTGCCGCACATAGCGTCGCGGCTGATGCGCATAGTCAACTCCCCGGCCGCCTCCGCGGACACGGTGGCCGCGCTCGTCTCCCAAGACATCTCCCTGAGCGCCAAGGTGCTGCGCCTCGCCAACAGCGCCTTCTACGGCATACCGCGCAGCGTCAACACGCTCAACAACGCCGTGATCATCCTCGGCTTCAAGATCATACAGACCATGGTTCTGAGCCTCACCGTCTTCGACATGTTCGCCCAGGGCGGCGAAAAGAAGCCCGCGCCCTTCGACCGCGACGCCTTCTGGGAGCACTCCCTGCGGTGCGCCGTGATAGCGCGGCTCCTGGCCCACAAGCGCAAAAGGAACTACGCGCTCGACCCGGAGGAGGCCTTCTGCGCCGGGCTTCTGCACGACATAGGCAAGGTGGTCATGGAACAGTACCTGAACAAGGACTTCCACATGGCCCTGTACCACGCGCAGGCGCGGGGGATACAGATATTCGACGCCGAAAGAGAGGTTCTGGGGTACACGCACTGCGACGTGGCCTCGTGGCTGACCGGCACGTGGTCTCTGCCCGAAGAGATAGAGCAGCCGCTGGTATGCCACCACGAACCGGAGGAGGCGACGATCTGCGCCGACGCGGTCTGGGTGTGCCACATAGCGAACATAATGAGCAAAATAGACACGGCGGGGAACGAGGCGGCGGAGGATGTGTTGAAAGAATTGGAGCCAAAGGCGAAGCAATTGGGGTTGTACGCCAGGGATTTGGCGGATGTGCTGGGGGATGTTGACGGGGAGATGGAGAGGTCGGCGATGTTTATTAATAAAAAATAAAAAATAAAAAGATTAAAAATCTTTTTTAGACGAAAGGCGCTACGCGCCTTTCATAGGATATGCGGGGCTAAACCCCGCATATAACGTCAACGGCAACGGCAACGGCAAAAAAACTATGAAAATCAACGACTTGGCTAACGCCCTAAAAATGACGGTTATATGTCCCGGAAAAGACGGGGCCGAAATTACTTGCGGGTATACTTCGGATTTGCTCAGCGATGTTATGGCTAATGCTGAGGAGGGGTGCGCTTTGATTACTATACAGGCGCATGTCAATACTATCGCGGTTGCGGGGCTGGCGGGGGCGGCGGCAGTTATAATATGCCATAATCATGCCGTGCCTAGCGATATGGAGGAGGCGGCGCGGAGGGAGGGGGTGGCGGTTTTGAAGACGGAGCATAACCAATTCACGGCGTCCCACCTCGTGCACGATCTTTTGTCCGGGAAGACATGAAATACAAGGCCGACCTGCATATACACTCCTGCTTGTCGCCTTGCGCGTCGCTCGACATGTCGCCGCTCGCCATTGTCACCCGCGCCAAGGAGGTGGGGCTTAACTGCTTGGCGCTGACCGACCACAACTCGGCGGGGAACTGCGCGGCTATGGGGCGGCTCTGCGAGAGGGAGGGTATCCTGTTCTTCCCGGGGATGGAGGTCACGACGGCGGAGGAGGCGCACATAGTCTGTTTGTTCGGCGCGGTCGACGCCGCCGCGGAGTTCGGGCGGGCGGTGTACGAGTCTATGCCGTATATAGAAAACATCCCGGAAAAGACCGGCGACCAGGTGATAGTCAACGAGGATGACGAGGTGGAGGGCTTCGAGGAGCGGTATCTGGGGATGGCCACCTCGTTCACGGTGGACGATTTGCGCGAGCGCGTGGCGGCGGCGGGGGGGCTGTTCATACCGGCGCATATCGACAAACCTTGCTTCAGCGTGGTGTCGCAGTTAGGTTTTTTGTCGGGAGAGTTTACGGCGGTTGAGTTGTCCAGGGCGGGGGTTATGCGGGCGGAAGCCAGAAGGTTGGCGGAGGGGTACGCGGCGGTTACCGCGTCGGATTCGCATTATGTGCATACTATAGGGAGCGCTTGCGTCGAGTTTGAGTCGCGAGAAGATGCCGGTATAGACGGATATCGGCAGGCGCTTTTAGAGAGACGGGTGAAATTGGTTGCTTTTGATGAGAGGTTTAGGACGGCGCCGGGAAAGTCAAATAATTAAAAGCTTTAAAGACTTTAAAAGCTTTTTCAGACGAAAGGCGCTACGCGCCTTTCATAGGATATGCGGGGCTAAACCCCGCATATAAAAGTCAACGTCAACGACTAAGTCAAAGGCAACGTCAAAAGATTTTGACTTTGATTTTGACGTTATATGCGGGGTTTAGCCCCGCATATACTATGAAAGGCGAAGCCTTTCGTCTAAAAAAGAATTTGACTTTGACTTTATTAAAAGCCTTTAGGCTTTTAAAGCTTTTACTTCTTTACCGCTTTTTTAGCCACAACCGTCTTAACCGTCGACGGCGCCGGCGCTGCCGGGGCTACCGGTTTAGGCTCTACCTTCGGCGCGGCTGCCGACTTGGGCGGCTCCTTTACTTCGACCGGCTTAACGGGTTCAGTCTTCACCGGCTCTTTTACTTCAACCGGCTTAACGGCCGCGGGCTTGGATTCCGGCGCTTTGGCCTTGCCGGCGTCCCTCTTCTTCAGCTCCTCCTTCACCTCTTTCTCGGCCTGAGCCCAATCGGAATCAGAATTTCCGGGCGTGCCGGCACGATCACGCTTCTGAAAAATCTCGTACGCTCTTACAGCAATCAACTCCTGCAAAGACTCTGTTGACACGCTTCCCCTCCTTTTTCAATATGATAATAATTTTGACAAAATAATCATTATTTAGAATAGACACCCTCTAGCAACAAATATAATTTATGGTACGGCGAAAAATCAAATATTTTTTTTAGCCCCGTCATATTGTATATTTCAGTATCATGGCGACAGCAACCAAGAGCACCGGCAAAACGGACGGCGGCAAAGAACCCGCCGACTCCCCCGAACCCCTCTCCTTCGACGAGACGGTGAAGGCGGCGCTGGCCTTCTGCGGGACGCTGCCGAAGGAGTTCGAGCCCTGCGGACGCCTGCTCGCGGAGCTCCAGACGCGGCTCTCCAAGGGACGGCTCCACTTCGCCGTGCTCGGCCAGTTCAACCGCGGCAAGAGCACATTCATAAACGCCCTGCTGCGCATAAAGGCCCTGCCGACCTCCGTCCTGCCGCTGACCTCCGTCCCCACGCTCATCGAGTACGGCGCGGAGGCGGCGTGCCGGGTGCGCTTCCTCGACGGGCGCGAAGACGCGGTCGTGACGGCCGCCTCCGGCAAGATGGAGGCCGCGCTTAGGCAGTACGTGGCCGAAGCCAGCAACCCCAAAAACCGCCTGGGCGTGCGTGACGCCACGCTCACCTGCGCGAGCGACCTGCTGGCCAACGGGACGGTGCTCATAGACACGCCGGGGTTCGGCTCGACCCACCTCCACAACACGCAGACCACGCTCGACCTCCTGGTCGAGTGCGACGCCGCGCTCTTCCTCCTCTCCGCCGACCCGCCCATGACGCAGACGGAGATGGAGTTCCTGCGGCAGGTGAAAGAGCGCATCCCCAAACTCTACTTCATCCTGAACAAGGTGGACCTCCTCTCGGCGCCGGAACTGCAAGAGGTGGAGGGGTTCATCCGCGGCATTATCGGCGGCGAACTCGGCTTCCCGCCCGACACCGTCCTCTACCGCACCTGCGCCGTCAAAGCCGAACGCGCCGAAACCGGCAAAGAGGGCGACAAGGAGTGGGAACAGAGCGGTCTGGGCGCCGTCAAGCGGGAAGTGCTCGACTTCATGGTGCGCGAGAAGTACTTCACGCTCTCCGAGGCGCTCAGCGGCAAGTACAAGGAGATCGTCGCCGACATCAGGTCGCGCCTCGAAAAGAAGCTGAGCGAAATCACCGCGCCGATAGCCGACGCGCAGCAGGAGCTGAACGCGATCACCGCCGCGATACAGGCGCTGAGCATAGAGATGGAGTCGCAGTCCAGACGCTGCGCGGAGGAGAGGGAGGCGCTGGCGGCGAAGATCGGCTCGCTGACAAAGGAGAGCGGGGAGCGCTACGCCGTGTCCATAAAGAAGACGCTCGCCGCGACGGTCGGCGGCATGTACCCGCCCGCCGAAGCCGCCGGCATAGCGGCCGCGTCGCTGCCAAAACACGCGGCGGAGGCCGGGACGGAGTTGCTTAACACCATGGTGGAGTCGGCTAATAAGTCCATACGGGCGGTCGCCCTGCACCACTCGCTAACTCTGGCGAATTTGCAGAAACGCTACGTGGAGCTGCTCAAAAGCGGCGGCATAGTGCGGCAGGAGGCGGAGGCGTTCGTGGAACAAGCCGTGATAGCGCCGCCCAACCGCGCGAAAATCTTCGATACGGCCGCCTGGGGGACGCCGCAGGCGAAGACGTCGGACATATTCAAGAAGAGGTCGGTGCGGCTGGAAGCGATAAGGGCGTACTACGACCCGCTGTGCGACGAGTGCGTCGCGGCGAACATAGAGAAGGCGGTGAAACACGCTAAACTGCTTTGCAACGGGGCCTGGGAGAAGTTGCATATAGCTATTAAGGGTTCTTATCAGGAGATGATTGATTATTTGAAGCAGTTGCATAAGGCTCGGCAGGAGAGGCTTTATAAGACGCAGGAGGGGATTAAGGGGGAGGTGGGGTTTTTGAAGGAGAAGATTAAGGAGTGTCCGAAGTCAAATAATTAAAGTCAAAATCTTTTAAATCTTTTAAAATCTTTTTCAGACGAAAGGCGCTACGCGCCTTTCATAGGATATGCGGGGCTAAACCCCGCATATAACGTCAAAATCAAAGGCAAAGTCAAAAGATTTTGACGTTGATGTTGACGTTGACGTTGACTTTATATATGCGGGGTTTAGCCCCGCATATCCTATGAAGCCGAAGGCTTCGTCTAAAAAAGATTTTAAAGATTTTGATTTTAAAGAATTTGATTTTAAAGATTTTGATTTTAAAAGATTCAGACCGCTGTCTTATTCAATTCTTCCGTAATCGCTTTAATCTTCCCGTCCGCTACTTTTTCGGCTTCGCCCAAATCCATGCCTTTATCCGTCCGGCATGAGATATAGAACTTTATCTTCGGTTCGGTGCCTGACGGTCTGACTGTCACTATGCTGTTATCCTCCAATATGAATTGAAGGACGTTTGATGACGGGAGGGCTATGTTCTTGTCCTTTTTTCCCGTAGCTGGGTCTGTCGTCTCTCCGGTCAGATAGTCTTTTACGGAGACTACTTTTTGGCCGGCGAAGAGCTGCGGGGGCGACTTTCTCAGGCGGTCCATCAGGGCGTTCATGGCTTTCAGGCCGCTTTCGCCTTTGAAGGCTTTGGAGATCAGGGCTTCCTTGAAGTAGCCGTAGCGCTTCCATATTTCGCGCAGCTGGTCCCAGAGGGTGCGGCCTTGGCTCTTGTGGTACAGGGCCATCTCTACGGTCATCGTGGAGGCGGAGACGGCGTCTTTGTCTCTGACTTCCGTGTTGACCAGGTAGCCGTAGCTCTCCTCGCCGCCAACCACGTACGACGGGGCGTCTTTTTGCGACTCGAACTCTCGCATCTTCTCGCATATATATTTGAAACCGGTCAGCACGTCCATACAGGCCGCGCCGTAGCTGTCCGCTATCAAACGCTGTAACTCTGTAGTGACTATCGTCTTTATAAGTATAGGATTCTTAGGCATCGTCCCCATCTCTTTGCGGGCGCTGAAGACGTAGTCGGCCAAGAGCGATCCGAGCTGGTTTCCGGTGACGAGCTTCAGCTTGCCGCCGTCGGGGGCGGCTATGCCTAAACGGTCGGCGTCGGGGTCGGTGCCCAGAACCAAGTCGGCGCCGATCTTTTCCCCAAGTTCAAGCGCTAACCTCATCGCGGAGGCCTCTTCGGGGTTGGGGTAGCTCACCGTGGGGAAGTTTCCGTCGGGGGCGCGCTGCTCCTCCACGAACGTTACGTTGACGCCCATCTCCTTGAGAGCGGTGTCGACCGGCATGGCGCCTGTGCCGTGCAGGGGTGTGTATACCACCTTGACGTCCTTGCCGCCCTCTTTAAGCAGGGCGGGGCGGATCGCGCACCTTTTAACCATATCAATAAACGGGCGGTCCACCTCTTTATCAACCATCACAAGCATACCGGCCTTGACCGCCTCGTCCTTGTCCATAGCCTTGATCGCGTCGCCGACGGAGAGCACCTCTTTTATGATCGCCTTGTCGTGCGGTGGGACGACCTGGGCGCCGTCGTTCCAGTAGGCCTTGTAGCCGTTGTACTCCGGCGGGTTGTGGCTCGCGGTGACCACTATCCCCACCGCTGCCTTGAACTGACGGACGGCGAAGGAAAGCTCCGGTGTAGGGCGCAGGCTGGTGAACAAATAGGTCTTGATGCCGCTCGCGCAGAAGACCAAGGCCGCTTGCAGAGCGAAGAGGTCGGAGTAGTGCCGCGAGTCGTAGGCGATAACGGCGGAAGCGCCGGCAGGAACCGCCTTCACGACGTAGTTTGCCAGCCCCTGGGTCGCGCGGCGCACGGTGAAAGGATTCATCCGGTTGTAACCGCCGCCGATCACGCCGCGCAGACCGCCGGTGCCGAACTCCAGATCGGTGTAGAAGCGGTCGTTGAGCTCCACCCAATCCTCTTTTTTGAGCAAGTCCTCGACCTGGGAACGGAATTGCGGGTCTTGCTCGAGACGGATGTACTCTTGGGCTTTTTGGGCCAAAGCGGGGATGTTTGTGGTTGTGACCATAATGATATTTTGACTCCTTTCTTTTAAATTCTTTTAAAATCTTTTTTAGACGAAGCCTTCGGCTTCATAGGATATGCGGGGCTAAACCCCGCATATAACGTCAAAATCAAAGGCAAAATCAAAATCTTTTGACGTTGACTTTGACGTTGTTGTTGACGTTGACTTTATATGCGGGGTTTAGCCCCGCATATCCTATGAAAGGCGCGAAGCGCCTTTCGTCTAAAAATGAATTTGACTTTAAAGCATTTGACTTAACGATTTTAACGTTTTCTCATACTCCCTTAAATATTCAAGCGTTTTAGCGATCAACGCTTCCGTCGTATACCCGAACTTCTCTTCCAAAACTTTGAACGGCGCCGAGGCTCCGAAGCGTTCCATGCCTATCACTTTGCCCAGCGGTCCGACCATGTCCTTGAAATTTACCGGCAGTCCGGCGGTAAAGGCCAGCGTCGGGACGCCGAACGGGATCAATCCGTCCTTATAATCTTGAGGCTGTTCCTTAAACAGACCCTCCGATATCGCGCTGATTACCCTGACGTCTATCCCCCGCTCTTTCTTTATCACGGCGGCGGCTTCGACGCAGGTAACCACTTCGGCCCCGTTGGCGATCATTATCAGCTTAGGATTATCGCAATCAACCACGGCGTACGCGCCGAACTTCGCGTTTTTGGCGTCGGCCGTCCTCGTGGACGAGCCTTTGGCCGGCACGTCGGCCAGCGATTGGCGGCTGAGCAGCAGCGCCGTCGGGCCGTTCGTGTTTTCTAACGCCAATCGCCACGCCTCCGTCGTCTCGGCGGCGTCAGCGGGGCGCAGTACAAGCATGCTTCTGCGGCCGTGCGTGTTCGCCATCCTCTCTAACAACCTGACCTGTGTCTCGTGCTCGACGGGCTGGTGGGTGGGGCCGTCCTCCCCCACCCTGAAGTTATCGTGCGACCAGACGTATTTTACGGGGAGCTCCATCAGGGCGGCCATACGCACGGCGGGCTTCATGTAGTCGGAGAAGGTGAAGAACGTGCCGCAGACGGCGATCACGCCGCCGTGCGAGGCGACGCCGTTCATCACGGCGGCCATCGTAAGCTCGGCCACGCCGGCTTGCAGGAAGCCGCCGGAGAAGTCGCCCTTTTTCAACGCTTTGGAGGACTTCAGGAAGCCGTCGGTCTTGTCGCTGTTGCACAGGTCGGCGGAGGAGACGATCATGTTGCCGACCTTGGCCGAGAACTCGGCGAGCACCGCGCCGGATGCCGCGCGGCTGGCTATGCCGGGCTTTTGCTTTATTGAATCCCAGTCTATATCGGGAAGATCGCGGTTCATGTACGAAGCGAATTTCTTGGCGAGTTCCGGGTTATCCCTCTCCCAAGCCGCCTGTTCGGCCTTCTTGGCGCGGGCGTAGGAGCGCTTTTTGTCCAGCACGGCCTTATAGTGTTCCGCCACATCGGGGAATATCGCGAACGGGTCGGCGGGGTCGCCGCCTAGATTTTTTATCGTCTCTTCGATAGAGGCGCCGGCGTCGGAGAGCGGCTGGCCGTGAGTGCAGACCTTCTTCTCGAAGGACGAACCGTCCTTGGCGACGGCGCCCTTGCCCATGACCGTCTTGCCGATTATCAGCGTGGGGCGCTCTTTTTCGTTTAAGGCGGCCGACAGCGCGGCGCGGATCTGGGCGGCGTCGTTGCCGTCTATAACGGACACGCTCCAGCCCCAAGCCTTGTACTTGGCCTCGGTGTCCTCGCTCGTGACCTCGTCGGTCGTCGTGGAGAGCTGTATATCGTTGGAGTCGAAGAACATTATCAAATTGGATAGCCCCAGGTGTCCGGCCAGACGCCCTGCGCCCTGAGAGATTTCCTCTTGTATGCCGCCGTCGGAGATATAGGTATAGGTCTTGTGGGCCATCCACTCGCCGAAGCGGGCGGCTAGGAAGCGTTCGGCGATCGCGGCGCCGAGGCCCATAGCGTGACCCTGCCCTAGCGGGCCGGAGGAGTTGTCGATCATTCTGTCGCGGTTCATCTCCGGGTGGCCGGGCGCGGCGCTACCCCACTGCCTGAAGGTCGAGAGCTCCTCCATGGAGAAGAGTCCGCACAAGGCGAGCTCCGAGTAGAGCATAGCCGAGAGGTGGCCGGGGTCGAGGTAGAAGCGGTCGCGGTTGGGCCAGGCGGGGTCGTCGGGGTCCCAATTAAGGAACTCGGTATAGAGCGTGTTGATGAAGTCCGCCCCGCCCATCGCCCCGCCGGGGTGGCCGGAGCGGGCGCGCTCCACCATAGCCGCGGAGAGAACGCGTATGTTGTCGGCGCAACGGACGCTTAAGGCGTCGCCGCCGTTTTTATTATCAACGCATTTTGATCCCATAGAGATACTCCGACGCTCCTTGACGCGGGTGCTTGGGCCCTGCCCGCCCGAACCTATTGAAAGTAAAGAATATAATTCATGGGCAATGCGGGGCGCAAGGGGCAAAGTCAAAAACGTCGATTCCTTTGACTTTAATCAATCCGCATATTATATTATTACTCATGGTTAATCTTTGAGATGCGTTTAGTTTAACCGACATAACAAAAAAGGCGGTTCACCGATGCCAACACCTACGTCGTCAATGCCGGCGGTTACGGCGCGAAAGCACTACACTCTCGCAAAGGTCATGCTGTACACGCTCCTTGCCGTGGCCCTGACCTTCTGCGCCGAGATGCTCTTCTTCATGAACTCTTTGCACGACAGCGGCGTCTCCTCGGCGAAGAATATGATTTTGAGCTACACGGAGCGGATCGCCATCTCCATGAAGGACATTCTAGGCGGGGTCTCCTACCAGATGCGTTATATGCAGGAGATGTTCGACGGCGTGGACGCCAAGTCGCCGGCTTCGCTTGAAAAGGCCGACCGCGCGCTGCGCAACATGATAATGATCAGCCCCGACGCCTACTGCGTGTGGTATGTCTTGGCCGACACGGAGCGGCCGGGCGCGACGGCCGCCAAGAAGGCATACGTACGGGTCGACGGGAACGTCTCGGAGATTTCGGACACCGCGTTCCTCGCCAACCCGGCGGGGGATCCTTGGTTCAGCCAGCCCTTCTCCACCGGCGGGAAGTTCGTCGGCAACGTCAGGTTCGCTCCGAACGTTCCGGGCGGCGATCCCTTCTACACGGCCGTGGTGAGCGTGCCCTTGATAAACGCCGCGGGCAAGACGATCGGCGTATGCGGCGTGAACATCGTGTACAAGAGCGTGATAAGCGTTATCTACAAATATCAAAAGGAGAAGGGAAGCCGGATGTTCCTCTTGGACAGCGACCTGACCTTCCTCTACGCGCCGGGTAAGGACGCCATAAAAGTGAACCCCCGGGGCCAGAAATTGAACGAGTACCCGTTTCTCGACTTGAGCAGAAAGCATAACTTATACGACGAGATGATCAAGACGCTGCACAGGGACGGGGTTTATTGGCGGGAGATGATAGGGCCGTTCTCGGGAAGGCCGGCCTTCGTTTCCATCCACACGATCACCTTCGACAACATCGTCAGCGACTTGGAGGTAAAACCGCTCTACCTGCTCATGGGGACGGAGCTGGGCCCCCTGTACGCCGACGCCAACAATCATCTGCATACGATTTTGATGATCACCGCCGTGTTCGTGCTGATTATCACCTTGGTGATCTACATCAACATAAAATCTATAGCGAACCCGATAAAGAAGCTGGCGGACGACGCCCTCAAGATATCCAAAGGCGACTTCGGCGTCTCCTTCGAGCGGGTGGCCGACAACGACAAGAGCGAGATCGCGGCGCTCAACAGGTCGCTCGCCAAGATGGTGGAGATGCTGACCGGCAGCCTGCGGGAGGTCGAGATGCGCGTGGACAGCCGCACCCACGAGCTTACGCTCATGACGCAGACGGCGGAGGAGGCCAGGGAGCGGGCCGAAGAGGCCAGCAAGGTGAAGTCGCAGTTTCTGGCCAACATGAGCCACGAGATCCGCACGCCCATGAACGCCATAATAGGCATGGCCGCAATGGGCAAGTCCGCCTCGGACGCGGAGCGCAAAGACTACTGCCTCACTAAGATACAGAGCGCCTCCAAGCACCTGCTGGGGGTCATAAACGACATTCTCGACATATCGAAGATAGAGGCCAATAAGTTCGCCCTCTCCTTCGCCGAGTTCAGTTTCGAGAAGATGCTCCAGAACGTGGTGCAGTCGTTAAGCTTCCGCGTGGACGAGAGGGGCCAGGACATGAAAGTGTACTACGACCGCGCCATCCCCGCCACGCTCGTCGGCGACGACCAGCATTTGGCGCAGGTCGTGATGAACTTTCTGAGCAACGCCGTAAAGTTCACGCCGGAGGGGGGCAGCATATCCCTCCATTCGCGTATCTTAGACCGCAATGACGAGGGCTGCACCGTACGGGTGGAGGTTAAGGACACTGGCATAGGCATAAGCCAAGAGCAGCAGCGGATACTCTTCAAGTCTTTCCAGCAGGCGGACGGCAACACCGCCCGCAAGTACGGCGGCACGGGATTGGGGCTGGCCATCTCCAAGAACATAATCGAGATGATGGGCGGCGAGGTGGGGGTCGATTCCGAGATGGGCAAGGGCTCCGTTTTCTGGTTCAACGTGTTTCTCAAGTACGGCGAAAAGCGGGAGGCGGTCGCGGAGGAGGCGCATAAGGGCGGCGGCGAAGTGAACTGGGACACCATACGCATTCTGGCCGTGGACGACGACCCCGACGTGCTCGCCTACTTCAAGGAGATAGCGACAGGTCTGGGTGTGAAACACTGCGACATCGCCAACAGCGGCGGCGAAGCGCTCGCCATTATAGATAAGAACGGCCCGTACAACATCCATTTCGTGGACTGGAAGATGCCGAACATGGACGGGTTCGAGCTCACGAAGGAGATCAAGAAGAGGGCGCGCGACGACGAGAAGTCCTCCGTCGTCATGTTCTCTTCCATAGAGTGGGCGCTCATAGAGCTGCCCGCCAAAGAGGCCGGCGTAGACAGGTTCATCCCCAAGCCGATCTTCCCGTCGAACATCGCCGACGCGATAAACGAGGCGGTCGGCATACGCAGAATACAGCGCACCGAGGAAAAAGAGCGCGACATCACCGGCATCTTCGCCGGCTTCCGCATACTCCTGGCCGAAGACGCCGAGATAAACGCGGAGATAGTGAAGAGCTTGCTGGAGCCTACAAGCATCACGGTAGACTGCGCCGCGAACGGCATAGAAGCGGTCAAGCTCTTCTCCGAGGCGCCGGCGGACAGGTACCAGCTGATCTTCATGGACGTTCAGATGCCGGAAATGGACGGTCTGGAAGCGACGCGCCGCATAAGGGCGCTGGGCACGCCGCACTCCAAAAACATCCCGATAGTGGCGATGACGGCCAACGTCTTCAAGGAGGACGTGGACATGTGCCTTGAGGCCGGGATGAACGACCATATCGGGAAGCCCATCGACATGGACGAAATGGTGGGGAGGCTGAATAAATATTTACGCTCGGCGAAGAATAATATATAATACAATAAATATGACCAAAGAAACATTAAAAGAAATCTGCGGCTGCATCCACCTGCACACCACCTTCTCCGACGGGGGGTGTGATTACGGCGCTATTATCGACGCCGCCGGAGACGCCGGGCTCGACTATATCTGCGTCACCGACCACGACAACCTTGGCGGGCGCCACGCCGGGTTCGAGGGCTTGCGCGACAACGGCGTTTTCGTCCTGGTAGGGTACGAGCACAACGACGGCGACCATAAAAACCACTACCTGGCCTTCGGGATGGAAGAGATAGCCTACGGCCTGACCGACCCGCAAAAGTACGTGGACGCGATCAAAAACACGGGCGGCATAGGCTTTCTGGCGCACCCCGCCGAGAAGCGCGATTACATAAAGAGCCTGCCCCCGTACCCCTGGACGCGGTGGGATATCGAGAATTTCGACGGCATAGAGATATGGAATCAGATATCGGACTGGATGGAACAGCTGCGCGGCTGGTACAGCCTGACGCGGCTCTTCTCGCCGAACAAAAAGATCGGCCGCCCGCCGCACGAGCTGATGGAGCGTTGGGACGCGCTGAACAGGCAGCGCTTCGTGAGCGCGATAGGCGGCGTGGACGCCCACAGCCGCAAGTTCAAACGCGGCCCCTTCCGCTGCGTGGTGTTCCCCATAGAGACGGAACTGCGCGGCATACGGATGCACCTTTTCGTAGACGAGATGGAGTGGTACAACGCGTCGAAAGCCGGCGGCGCGCTTATATCCGCCCTGCAAAACGGACGCGGCTTTATGAGCAACTTCAGCCGGGGCGATGCAAAAGGGAGTAAAATGGTATTAATAGACGGTAACGGGGAGGTACGGTATCCGGGACGCTGGGAACGGGATGATTCATCAGATTCATCAATTATCAATGAACCGGTTTTTCCGATGAAGATGAGGGTTGATTTGACACATAAGGCTAATATAGTATTGATACATAACGGGCGGGCGGTACGGTCGGTAAAGGCTAAGAGCGTTGAATGGACGATTGAGGAAAAAGGGGTCTATAGGATAGAGGCCTACAGGGGGGCGGGGTCGGGGGCGTGGATATACTCTAATCCGTTTCCGGTGGGAGGGTATCCGATATGACGGCTGTAGATACGGATAAGTGCGACGAGTGCGGGACTTGCATAAGCGTATGTCCCGGTAACGCGTTGCTGATAGATAACCGGCTGAACGTGTCGGCGGAGAAGTGCACGTCTTGCGGGATGTGCGTTAGGGTTTGTCCTTTCGGGGCGATAAATCAAAATCAAAATCTTTAAAGTCAAATTCTTTTAAAGTCAAATTCTCTTTTAGACGAAGCCTTCGGCTTCATAGGATATGCGGGGCTAAACCCCGCATATAACGTCAAAATCAAAGTCAAAATCAAAATCTTTTGACGTTGCCTTTGACTTAGTCGTTGACGTTGACTTTATATGCGGGGTTTAGCCCCGCATATCCTATGAAAGGCGCGTAGCGCCTTTCGTCTGAAAATGATTTAAAAGCTTTTGATTTTAAAGATTTTGACTTTAAAAGACTTTAAAGAAATCATGTCCAACATCAATACTAACTACGATATAATAGTAATAGGCTCCGGCCCCGCCGGGTCTTCGGCGGCGGCTTCGGCGGCGGCTGGCGGGCGGCGCGTCTTGCTGCTTGAGCGGAAGCCTGTTCCGGGGATTCCGGTTCGTTGCGGCGAGGGCATCGGGCATCAGGGGCTGACGCTATCCCTGCCGCCCAGGCCTGAATGGATAAAAAGCACTGTGACACGGGCTAAGATGATATCGCCCTCCGGGATCAAGGTGGAGATCGGCAATGTCGATAAAAGCTACATTTTGGACCGGGAGAGGATGGACGCCGACCTCGTCAAAACGGCGGTTGACGCCGGGGCGGAGTTCCGGGCTTCGTCGCCGGCGATATGGGCTGAAGAGACTCCGTCAAATCGATACAAAGTGATCTGTTCTAATGGTATCAATACCGATAAAACCGAGTTCGAGGCCTCCTGTCTGATCTTGGCCGACGGCGTCGAGAGCCGTTTGGCCCGGTGTTTCGGGTGGGATACGGCTCTGCGCCTCGCCGACATCGAGACGGCGGCCTTCGCCCGCGTCGAGGCGGAGGGGATAGAGGACGACTGCTGTACGTTCTACACGGGCAGCGCCGTGGCTCCGGGCGGGTATCTGTGGATATTTCCGCGAGGACCCGGCGTAGCCAACGTCGGTCTGGGCGTTATCGGGTCGCGGTGCAGATCCGGCCTGCCCAAGGAGTTGCTGCTTGATTTCATAAAACGGGCCTATCCCGGCGGCCGCGTTACCGACTTGCACTGCGGCGGCGTCCCTGTGGCCAAGTGGGTTCGGCCGCTTGTCCGAGGCGGCGTGATGCTCGTTGGCGACGCGGCGCGGCAGGTGAACGCCATAAACGGGGCGGGGATCGCCTACTCGCTCTACGCCGGCAGGCTCGCGGGGTCGGTCGCGGCGGAGGCTTTTCGCGGCGACGGGAGCGTGAACCGTAAATCGCTCCTCAGGTACCAGCGCGAGTGGGCGAAGAGCTTCGGCAAGCAGCAGGAGCGCTCTTTCGCGCTCAAGGAGTTCGTCATGTCGGCGGACGACGCCTTTTTGGACAAGATAGCCGGCTCGCTCTCCAAGGAGCCGCCGGGCGAAATAAGCTATTTGCGGGTTTTCATGAGGACGTTTTCATCGAGGCCGCTGCTTCTGCTCAAGGCATTTAAACTATTTCGGTGATTGGTATTGAAATTCGGCTGTCTGTTAATGTATATTATATACATTATGAGCATTATAGGGCGTCTAAACAGTATCAAGGATCTTCCGACCCTTCCTGAGGTCGTGTTCAAGGTCCAGCGGATGGTATTCTCCGACGACGGGAGCGCCCACGGGCTCGCCAAGCTCGTCGAGCAGGATCCGTCGCTGGCGGCTAAGATACTGCAGGTGGCCAATTCGGGCTTATACGCCTCGGGGGCGCGCATAACGTCCGTGCCCACGGCGATCACCCGGATAGGGTTCAACGAGATCGGGCAGATAGTGATGGCCGCCAGCGTCGTTAAGAATTTCGCGCGCACCTCCGGTCTTTTGGACTACAAACTGTTCTGGAGGCACGCTCTGACGGCGGCGCACATGGCGTTCACGGGGTCGCAGATATGCCGCGTGGGGATGAGCAAGGAGGAGCGCGACGGGCTCTATCTGGCGGGTCTTTTGCACGACATAGGGATACTGATATACGACCAGTTTTTCCACGACGAGTTCGAGGCGATAGTGGATTACGCGGGCGGGAAGGGGATTTCTTACTTGGAAGCGGAGAGCGTGATAGCCCCTAAGGAGACGCACGCGGTTCTGGGCGCGGCGCTGCTCGAGATGTGGAAGGTGGGCCCCTCGGCGATAGCGGGGGTGCGTTTCCACCACACGCCGGATAAGGCGCCGGATAAACAAAAATCAATTTCTTTTATTATACACTTGTCAGAATATATATTATGTAATTCGGGGCTGGGCTCCTTCGAGGGGCTCATGCGGGGGCAGGGCGGCAACATCCTCGCCCAGCTGAATATAGACCCCGACCGCCTGCCGGCGTTTCTGCACGACGCTCAGGCCGAGGTGGACAAGTCCGACCTCATTCTGGCCATAGAGAAGCCGGAGCCGGAGAGGTCCCGCGGCCACGATTGGCTTTTGCGGCCCGTATAAACGGCGTAAATTAAAGGCCGGCGCGGTTAAGATCGCAATTTAAGAAAAAAAATGAAAAAAATGTTGAAAATGTCATTTGGAAAAGATTATTTTTATAATTTGACTACCTAAATAGTAGGAGCGCAAAACAAATGAATGTAGCCTACATAAACCCGTTTATCAACGCCACGGCGGCCTGTTTCAAAAACATGGTCTTCGTGGAGGCTAAACAGGGTACGCCGCAGATCAAGAAGGAGCCGTATCCCCGGTACGACATATCGGGCATCATCGGGCTTTCAGGCGGGGCGCAGGGGTCTATCTCTCTGTGCTTCCCAATGCAGTCCGCGCTGGACATTGTCTCGAAGATGATCGGAGCGCCGATCACCGAGCCGGGCACCGACCTCGCCGACGCCGTGGGCGAGATCGCGAACATCATCGCCGGCTTCGCCAAGCGCGATCTGGTCGGCCTGAACCTCTCGATCTCGCTGCCGAACGTCATTATCAGCAGCCACGTGCTCTCCGGCATGTCCGGGGTTGGGACGATCATCGTCCCGTTTACGTGCCCCCTGGGCCCGTTTGCCATGGAAGTATCACTGAAAACAGCTTCTTAAATCAGGAGACGATAGACCATGAGAATGCTTTTAGTTGACGACTCTGTAACGATGCGCCGAATCCAGAAAACCCAGATCAACGGACTGGGCATAACGGATATCATAGAGGCCGGCGACGGCCAGGAGGCGCTCGGCAAGCTCAAGAGCAATATGCCTATCGACATGGTGCTCTTAGACTGGAATATGCCCGTCATGGACGGCATGGCCTTCCTTAAAACCGTCCGCGCCGACGCCACCTTCAAAGACGTGAAGGTCATAATGTGCACCTCCGAGTCGGAGAAGTCGAAGGTCGTGGAGGCGCTGAAGTCGGGGGCTAACAATTATATTGTTAAGCCTTTTACACCGGAGGCGCTTAAAGAGAAGATCGGGTTGTAAAGTCAAGTCAAAGGCTTTAAATGCTTTTTTAGACGAAAGGCGCTCCGCGCCTTTCATAGGATATGCGGGGCTAAACCCCGCATATAAAGTCAACGTCAACGGCAAAGTCAACATCAACACATTCTGTAGGTTTTTGACTTTGATTTTGACGTTATATGCGGGGTTTAGCCCCGCATATACTATGAAAGGCGCGTAGCGCCTTTCGTCTGAAAATGATTTTTAAAGATTTTGATTTTAAAGCCTTTTATATTCATACCGTATGTTATCCCCGTTTACATGAACAAGGCAGTAACTCCTGTTGGTATTAACTGTCGCGTGGTATGCGTCTACTGTTATGTATTTGACCCTTCCTATATCATTAGTATACCACTCGTGGACATGTCCCGTGAACATCGCTTCGCATTTATCTTTTAGGATTGAGGCCACGCGGGCCCGCTCGTTTATGCCGGTCATCTGCTGAGGGTCCTCTATGTGGGTTGTGAAAAGGTTGGCGTGGGTAAATACGAAGACTCGGCCTGACGCCGATCTTATTTCCCTCTCTAACCAATCCATCTGACGCTTTCCCAGAAACAGATTGGCGGAGTCCATTATTAACAGCGTCACGCCGCCGCCGTCAATCCTGTAGTTTGTGGAGCCTATGAGCTCTCTCCACACCCGCCAGCCGCCGGAGTAGAGGTCGTGATTGCCTATCACGGGGTAGCAGGGGACGCCGAACTTGTTCACGGCGATATCGATAAATAATTTCAGGTCGCCCCTTGAACCGTTTTGGGTGATGTCCCCCAATACAACCATAAATCGGATATTATTGACAGGGTCTTCTATCACGCTCTTTAACCCCTCAAAGCCGTAAGTCTCCCCGTCCTGAATATGGATGTCGGTCACTACTATAAATGAATAATCACCGCCCAACATCATTGACCTCCAATTGTTACCGTCAAGCAGTACGAATTTATCCCGCGCCTTAAGCCTGCCGTCCAAATCGCTAGACGCGAAAAAGCCCAAGAAGTCATAGGCGCAGCCTGCGAGGAAGATCAACGCGGACAGGATGATCAATAATATGATCTTTTTATATCTTCTCACCATGAGTATTTCGCCCCGCCCCTCCAAGCCAGCCCGTAAAAATTGGCGGTCAGCGCGTCGCTTCCGCTTTGCAGCAGCTCTATCTCGCTCACGGCCGTCCAATTTCCGGTGATAAAGACCGCGTAGCTGAGTTTGAGCGAGTACGCCCCCGTATTCTTGGCGTAAAAATCGCAAAAATTCCCGATAATGGCCTCCATCCGCCGTTTTTCATTATTTATAATATCAACATACACCGAAAACGAGTTTATCAAATCAAATTGGGCGGGTTCGCCGAAAAATGATGTAAATCTGAAATTAGGCCCGTATGATATTCCGGTTCGAATTCGGGTTATATCGTAAGAGACGGCCGGAAGAATCGAGCGGGTATGGACATCATAATCCAACAAGCCGTTATAGATATATATTAGCGAAAATTGCAGCGGAACGTTTGAAAACGGGTCAACGCTGGCGGATAAGAACGCCTTTATATCGTCAATACCGGCCGATAGGCTTCCGACCGATAATCCGCCCCTTGCAGTAAATATTTTTTGCGGTTTAATATCGCCGATAACAGACAATTCCCCGCCCCAGCCGAAGCCGCGGTTATATTCAGTCCGGAGATAGACATCCATATCTATCGCATATGTGTTCTTTGTTATGATACACAGTATTGATATCAATACAAATATTATTTTGGGAGTCATATAAAAAACCATTAAGTCAAAATCTTTTTTAGACGAAAGGCGCTACGCGCCTTTCATTTTCGCCTTCTTTTCCTTCTTCTGCTGATACAACAGCACATCCGCCTTATTCATAAGCGTCTCGATACTAACATTGTCCGTATGCACAAACGGCACTCCCCCGATGCTGACAGACACCTTGTACGGCTTATCCGACGCTTTGTTGTAGTCTTCCACGTATCCGGCTATGCGTTTCTCGAAGGTTTCTATCATGCCGACGCCGGCATTCATGGCGAAGACCGTGAATTCGTCGCCGCCGAGTCTGGCGATTATATCCATGTCGCGGAACGCTTTTCTGAGTACGCCGGCCGCCACTTTGATCGCGTTGTCGCCCTCTTCGTGGCCGTATGTGTCGTTTATCCCCTTGAGGCCGTCGAGGTCGGCGAAGAAGAGCAGGCCGTCTTTCCTCATACGGCGCGCCATGCCCAGCATATCGCGGGCGTGGGCCATGAAGCCGCGGCGGTTCAGGAGCTTCGTCATCTCGTCGGTCTCGGATATATTGGAGAGCTGTTCGTTGTACTTCTCCAGCTCCGTAAGCGCGTCTTGCAGCTGCCTCTCTATGGTGCGCCGGGCCTGTATCAGGTTTATGAGCTTCAGCGAACAGCTTATCTCCACCATCAGCGACTCTATCAGGTGGATATCCACGAAATCTGGTTCGCAGACCACGAAACCTAGGTGCTCGTCCATGTAGAAGAGCGTTGACACTACGAAAGTGTAGCGCCGGTCTTTGGGGTAGAGGCTGCGGTCGAGTATAGACGCCACCTGCATGCTCTGCCCGCGAAGCTCGGCGGACTCCGGGCGGCGCTTGTCGTCGGTCACCGCGAGGCAGAGTTCGCCGGCGAAAGTCCAATCGGTGTTTATGCTGTGCCTCTCGAGCGTGTAGTGCAGGAATATGTAAATGTCGGATATGCCCATGTCGCGGATATTGGGGACTATGGAGCGCAGCGCCTCGGTGGGGTTGTTGACGTCGCGTATCAGCTGGCTCAGCACGTCGCGCAGCCCCACTATGTCGTTTATGTAGATGCTCCAGCGCCTTGAGTCGTTTTTGAAGTAGGTCTCCAGGAGCAGCATGCGCATCTTGTGAAAGAAGTCTTCTATGCTCACGACGGCGTCGAGGCCGTGCGTCTTTATGCCGACCTTGGCTCTGAAGTTGGTCAGGGTGTTCTGCCACAGGCGGAGGTTCATCTGGCGGTGGTTTTCCACCGCGCCGACCACTTCGTTCATCTCCTTGAGTATCTCCAAATCCGCCGCGTCGTCGAGTTTGCCCTCAACGGCGTAGCCGAGCGCTTTTTTCAGCAGGGCCTCGATCTTCGCCGTGTCCTTGTCGCCGTCCATCGCGGCGGTTGCGGAGCCGGTATCGTCTTGGGACGAGACCGAGGTGACCGACCGGGAGAAGCACCCGCAGCTTTCGCGCAGAACCATGCTCGTTGGCAGCGACACGTTTTTGGGCGGATCGCCGTTTATAAGGCCGAGGGCGAGTTCCACCGCCTTGTAGGCCTGCTCGTAGATGGGCTGCGCGACCGTTGTGAGCGTGGGCGAGGAGAAGTGCGTGCTCTCCACGTTGTCGAACCCCACTACGGCGATGTCGTCGGGAATCCTATAGCCGCGCCTCTGCAGCTCCTCCATCGCGCTCAGGGCCATCTCGTCGTTGGCGGCGGCCAGCGCCTGAAACTTCACGCCGCGCACGTCCAGAAAATCTCCCACCGCGCGCACGCCGGAGTACTTGGTGAAATCGCCGACCGCCGTGAGATCGGGGTCGAACGGCAACCCGCACTCTTTAAGCACATCCAGATAAACGGAGTAGCGCTCCTTGGCCTCCACGTTGCTCTCCGGCCCGCCGATAAAGGCGATGCGCTTGTAGCCGTGATCCTTGGCCAAGTGCTCCAGAACGCCCCTAAGCCCCACCGTATTGTCTATGAGCACGCTGGACACGCCCTCTATAGGTATGGAAATGCTGACGAGCGGAATATCCTTGTAGCGCTTGTAAAACTCCCGGAACTCCTCGTCGCTAAGAAAGTTGACCATGGTCCCCGTGGCAAGGATCAGCGCGTCCACGGTATTCTTGTTGGCCAATCTGTATATGGAGTTGTACTGGTAGCGGTAGTCGTACGGAACCTTGGGCGACTTCCCCGGAAAGATCATGACATTGGCGTCGGCGGCGGCGGCGGCGTCCATGATGCCGCGGCAAAGCGTCTGGGCGTAGGCGTTCTCAAGCTCGGAGACGAAGAAGCCTATTGTCAGACGTTTCTTTTCGTCGCTTTTGGGCATTGATTCTCACCTTTTTCAGCGCCTGCGTCAACCGCAGGCTATTTTATAACCATATAGTTTCAGTCCTGATATTAATATACATTCATCGGTGATAGCTTTCGCTAAAAATCTATACGGTACGCTTTGCCGCGCCCTGCTTAATAAAATACGAAATCGGGTCTAAAAGATTTTTATAAAATCTATGTAAATATATCAAATATCTGTCAACACCCGTTCCGCCGCCGAAATATCGCCCACGGCGCACCGCGTCGACCCGTCCGGCATATCCTTAATCTCAACGCCCGCTTTGGCGAAAAGCGCGCGGATCTCGTCGGCGGCGCCGAAATCCTTCTCGGCTTTGGCTTTTTTCCTGCGAGCGGCCCTGTCCAATATAGCCTCTTTCAAGGGCGCGGGCAGGGCGCCGCCCGCGACAAGCGTTATCCTGTAACCGCCGGACTCCTCCGTTACCTCCGTACCGCCGCCGCCGGACGCCTTCAGCAAGTCAAGCCCCAAAACCTTGTCCGCCTCGCGTACGAACGCCAGCTTATCCGACACCGACAGTTTGTCGCTGCGCAGACCGTCCCACAGCGCCGCCACGGCGCGGGGCATATTAAGGTCGTCGCATACCGCTTCGGCGAAAGGCTCGAGCGCGGCGTTCGCATGCTCCGTGTCAGCGCCATCGCGACTATCCGGCGATTTTCCGTTTGACTGGCCGCTTATCGCCAATACGGACTTTTTAAGATTCGCCAAGGCGTGTTCCGCCGAGAGGGCGCCCTCGAACGAGAAGGTCAGCGGCGTGCGGTAGTGCGCCGTGTAGCAGAACATCCTGTAGCCGAGCGGGGAGACGCCGTGTTCTTTGAGCGTGCTCAGGGTGACGAAATTCCCGCCGGACTTGGCCATTTTCCCCTTGTCAAGCACGAGAAACTCCCCGTGCATCCAATACCGGGCGCACTTCTTCCCGGTAGCCGCCTCCGTCTGGGCTATCTCGTTCGTGTGGTGGACGCGGATATGGTCCATGCCGCCGCAGTGGATGTCGAGCGGCTGGGGCAGGCGCGCCGTAGCCATGGCGCTGCACTCTATGTGCCATCCGGGGAAGCCGACGCCCCACGGGCTCTCCCACTCCATCTGCCGCTTGCCGCCGGCCGGGGAGAACTTCCACAAGGCGAAGTCGGTGGCGGCCCGCTTATCCCCCATGTCGACGCGCTCGCCGGCGCGGAGGCTCGACGGGTCTATGCGGGCGAAATCGCAGTACGAGGGGAACTTGGCCGTGTCAAAGTATATACCGTCGCCGGTGCGGTAGGTAAAGCCCCTCTCCTCAAGCGCTTTCACTATGGCTATCATCTGGGGAATGTGCTCGGTGGCCTTGGGCCAGAGGTCGGGCTGCAAGATGTTCAGCGAAACTATGTCGGCCATGAACCGTTCAGTGTAGAACGCCGCGATGTCCCACACGCTCTTGCCCTCGCGCTCCGCCCCGCGCTCCATCTTGTCCTCGCCCTCGTCGGCGTCGGAGGTCAGGTGTCCCACGTCGGTGATGTTGACCACATGGCGAACCCCGTAACCGCGCCACAATAGCGCCCGCTTGAGAACATCCTCAAAGATGTAAGTGCGCAAGTTGCCTATGTGCGCGTAGTTGTAGACCGTAGGGCCGCAGCAGTAGATAGCGACCGGGTCGTTCGCGGGAACGAACAATTCTTTCGCCGCGGCGGCGGTGTTATAAAAGTAGAGGTCTTTTTTCATCGTCAAAACTCCATATTTACCTTCCCCGTACCCGGAACTATCTTGCCGATAAGCGCCGGCTCGAACCCGGCGAGAGCGCCGTCGCGCAAAACGGCCTCAGCGCCGCTCTCGGAGACGACCGCGGCCATCCCTATCCCCATATTGAACGTGCGGTACATCTCCGCGTTCTCAACGCCGCCCGTACTCTGCAAGTAGCGGAATATCGGCAACGGTTCCCACGCCTTCGCGTCTATCGCCGCGTCGCAGTTTTGCGGGAGGATCCTGTCCACGTTGTCGACAAACCCGCCGCCGGTTATGTGGGCGCAGCCCTTGATGATACCCCTGTCCATCAGAGGCAGTAATTTTATGTAAGAGCGGTGCGGCTCAAGAAGAACTTGGCCGAAAGTCTTGCCACCCTCGAAGATATCCGAGTAGCTCTTCTTGCCGATCTCCGTAACGATCTTCCGCGCCAAGCTGAACCCGTTGGTGTGCAGCCCTGAGGAGCGCAGCCCCACCACCGCGTCGCCCGGCGCGATGCCCGCGCCGTCTATGATCTTGCCCTTCTCGACGACACCGACGATAGTCCCGGCGAGGTCGAACTCGCCCTCACGGTAGATGTCCGGCATCTCCGCCGTCTCGCCGCCTATGAGCACGCATTCATTCAAACGGCAGGCCGAGGCAAGCCCGGCGACGATCTGTTCGGCGACGGCCGGGACGAGTTTGCCGATGCCAATGTAGTCGAGGAAGAAGAGCGGGCGCGCGCCCATGACGAGGATGTCGTCGACGCAGTGGTTCACGATGTCTATGCCGACGGTGTCGTAGACCTTAGAGTCGAAGGCGACCTTGACCTTGGTGCCCACGCTGTCGGTGGAAGAGACCAGGACGGGGTCGTCCATGGTTTTGAGAAACGAGGCGTCGAACATTCCGCCGAATTGGCCGAACTTGCCGCGGACGTTTGCGTTGTAGGTGGAGGAGACAAGGTCGCCGATGCGGCCTTTCACGCTGTTCCACGTGTCGATATTCACGCCGGCGGAGGAGTACGTTAATTTTGTTGACATTTCTTTGTGACGATCTTTCTGTTTTTAATTCTTAATAATCCTATAAATCCTAATCTAGAATATACGTTACGGGCGGGCCAAAGTCAAAAAAACAGCGTCAGGCCCAGACAGCTTAATCCTATCCCGGCCGCTATCGCGCCTACGGCGCTTACGGTTATGTTTTTGGCGATCTTTTCTTGGTAGTATTCCGATAGATTATCCGCGTTATCATCACACGCGTAGTGTTTTTGGTAGACGTTCGTATTCGACAGGCCGATATAGCAGGTCGTCAGCCCCGCCGCGGCGGTCGTCAGGGCGCTTACGTTTACTACGAACTTGGCGTTCACCCTATGCGCCTTCCTGACCTGTTTGACCGGCTTCAGCGGCAGCGTGTCCACGTTCCAAGCCGCGCTTACCGGGGCGTCCGCCGCTACGGGGACTGTCTCGCCGCCCCTCACCACCGGAGCGTAGCCGTTGTTCTTAAAAACGACCTCCCGCAATTCCGCCTTAGAGAGCGAGTCGCCGATGTTCACCCCGTAGACGCTGTTGCTGACGGAGGCATGCCGCATAACGAGCGCCGCGTCGGGACCGAACGTCCTCACGCCGTTCCAGTCGAATGCCTGCGGCGGCTCAGCGGCTCCGGCGGTATCGTTCGACGAGGTCATGATAACCGGAAGCCCCAGAGCGCCCTGCACGGAGAGAACGCCTCGGACGTCGATCCCCGTGAGCGGCTCAAAGTACATCACAGCCCCCGCGCCGATACGGAGAGTATCGCCGGCCGGAACCGTCAGCGCCTCCTTCACCAAGTACTCCCCGCCGTCCAAACCGCCTACTACCGCTCCGGAAAGGGGACGCTTATCGGCGGCAAAAAGAGCGGCGGACAACAGGGTGACGAATGCCAATGCCGTTAAAAAAGTATTGGAATGACGGATAATGATTTTACGTGACATACTGAACGCTCCTTTTTTAGTGATTTTGACTTTGATTTTGACGTTATATGCGGGGTTTATCCCCGCATATCCTATGAAAGGCGCGTAGCGCCTTTCGTCTAAAAATGAATTTGATTTAAAAGCTTTTGACTTTAGAAAAACCAATACAACGAGAAGTACAACGAGAGGTACAACGAGAACCAACCTAAAAAATATAATTAATCGCCGCGCGCTAAATCAATATTTTTTCGACAAAAAAATCAAAAGACACCGCTTATCCTTTCCCCGCATACACCGCACCCCCCATCCGCGGTCAACCCGGCAATCTTTGTTTTATAACCTAGCCTATTAATCAACACCTTGCCGCACTTCGGACAGCGCGTGTCTTGAAACAAGTTTACGTTCCCGCCGTAGACGTAACGCAACCCCGCGTCAATCCCTATCTTGCAGGCCCTCTCTATAGACGCGGCGCTTGTCGGCGGCACGTTTGACATCTTGTACCTCGGGTAAAAACCTGACACGTGCCACGGCGTGTCCCTGCCCAGATCATTTACGATGAAGCGGGCTATGTCCGTCAATTCATCGTCAGAATCATTCAATCCGCCTATAACCAACGTCGTAACCTCCAGCCATATCCCCGCCTCCTTAATAGCCCTGAGCGACTCCAAAACCGGCTCTAACTTCGCCCCGCACTCTTTCTTATAAAACTCATCGCGAAATGACTTCAAATCGATGTTGCAAGCGTCAAGGTACGGAGCGGCCGTCCGCAAACACTCCGCCGTCATGAAGCCGTTAGACACAAAGACCGTCCGTAACCCGGCCTCTTTGGCCGCTTTGGCGGTATCAAGCGCGTACTCGAAGAAGACCGTCGGCTCCGTGTACGTAAACGACACGCTTGGACACCCGTACGCAACCGCCGCGTCCGCGATAGCCTGCGGGGTCATATCCGTACCGTCATATAAATCATCGTATAGATCGACATCACCGATAAGTTCCGTTGCCTGAGAGATACTGTGGTTTTGACAAAAACTGCATTTGAAGTTACAACCGACAGTGGCGACAGAGAATGTTTTACTTGCCGGAAGGAAATGATAAAGAGGCTTTTTCTCCACAGGATCAACATTTTGCGCGACAACACGTCCGTAGACGCACGTCCGCAGCGCGCCGTCTCTATTGATACGGACGGCGCATCTCCCGTGTTTATCGGGAGCGATATTGCATCTATGAGCGCATAGATTGCAGTTAACGTTTTTATTAACGTTATTGTCGTTATTCCATAGCAACGCTTCTTTTAACATTTTAAAACTTTCACTTTAAAGTCAAATGCTTTAAAATCAAATTCAAATTCAAATTCTTTTTTAGACGAAGCCTTCGGCTTCATAGGATATGCGGGGCTAAACCCCGCATATAACGTCAAAATCAAAGTCAAAATCACAAAGTCAAAGGCTTTTTTCTTTTGACGTTGACTTTATATGCGGGGTTTAGCCCCGCATATCCTATGAAAGGCGCGTAGCGCCTTTCGTCTAAAAAAGATTTTTAAGATTTTGACTTTAAAAGATTTTAAAGACTTTAATTTTTACCTAGGCGGCAATACCGCTAACTTCTTTATCTTACTCTTCACAGTCTTCCCCGCATTATGCGACGCCGCCGTCACTTGGTACAAATATACGTTCGGCGTCAAATAGTTTCCGTGATTATCCCTAGGCACCCACGGCTCCCCGTTTTGCGGGTTTCGTATCACCGACAGCAGTCTGCCGCCCAGCGAGTACACCCTTATCGTCACGTTGACGTTCATGGCGCCGGAGACGTTTGAGTGATTGTAGTAGAAGCGCGTTTGCCTGCCCATCTTCACGGGGTTCGGGACGTTTATCACGTGATCCAATTTTATATCGGATTCATCCGTCACCTCCCACGTCACGTTCAGCTTGGAGACGTTTCCCAGCAGGTCTTGGGCGCTGATTATGAGGTCGTAGGTTCCGCTGTTGAGCATATTCGCCTCGAAGGCGCACACCGCTTTCCCTTGTGTAAAGCTTCCGGTGTCGAAATCGAACAGGTGATTTATGCTGCGCTTCGACAGGGCGCCTTTAATTTCCATTGTGATGCCTTCGTCGGGGCCGCTGCTTATCTTGTTTATGCCGCTCTCGTCCTCGATTTTTATCTCAAGCGTCACCGGTAGTTGCGCGGTGATGCGGTTTTTCACGAAGAGTCCGGCGTTGTTCATGGTAGAATTCTGCTCCAAAGCGCCCTCCTTGTAGTACACCGGCCTCACACTGATCTTAGGCCCCTCCGTATCGCTCAAGTCGGCGCTTTCGGAGCCGTAAAAGAGCAGGCCGTCGCGGTAACCGGCGCCGAGGTAGCCCGCGTTTACGACCGGCCCCTCCTTTTCTCTCCACGCGTAGGCGGTGAGCCTCACGCCCGGTTTCCCGAAGGCCAGGTTCATGGGCAGCATCACCGGCTGTTCAAACCTGCCGTCTCTTCCCACGCGCACTTTCGTCGCGCTGAAGACGGGGCTTCCGGGCAGGCTGTACGTCGTGTCCGTATATCTGCCGCCATCCTTACGGCGCACCGAATCTTGCGGTGGGTTGAAGAGCATGACGGCGGCGTAGGCGCTGTCGCCCTCGCGCACGCCCTCCACCCTTCCCTTTACCACGACACGTTGCAACGCTTTGAGCGTGTCAACGGACACGCCGGAGGTATCGGTAATTTTGAGCTCCTCTATACCGCTTCCGCGGCCGATAATTTTTATAGAGGGGTCGCCCAGAAGAACGTAGTATCTATTGTCGTATGTCGCGTAACGAATTTTGGCTTTGACGAGGGCGCCGCCGAGCGACGGTTCAGCGCCCTCCGCCGAGCCGAAGAGTTCGGAGAAAAACGGTATCGCCAAGCCTTCGTTGTTGTTCGCGTATACTTCGCGGGCGGAGGCTACGGAGGCTATGCCGCCGCCCGTCGGCCGCTTGACCAGCGCGGAGGAGAGGCACTCTTCTCCCGGCTGATCGTATTTGCCAACCGAGCAGGAGAATATGGAGAAGAGCGGATAGCGTCTTCTATTGTCGAGCGCCGCGACATTTTCCCTGGACAAGAGCACTTCGTCCGCTATCTGGCTAATTGACCCGTGCCCGAACCAGCTGACGACCGCAGCGCCGTTGTTTATCTCGTTTATAAGCGCCCTTGTGGCGGCTGGCTTTAGGTAGCGTTCGTCCCACCCGTATTCGAAGAGATAGACTTTTTTCATGGCGATATCAGGCCGACCGCCGCTTATGACACGCGCGGCTAACTCGGAGGAGGACGTATGCGACGGATAGGTGTTGTCGGCCGCCGCGCCCTGCTGGTCGTCGTCGGCGGTGAGAACCGCCCGGCTGCGCCACGAGTCAAAATTCGCCAACCGCGGATCCTCCGTCTCTTTTATCTTCTCAACAACATCATACGCCTCCGACAAACTCCTCACCGGCAGCCGCCCCAAAAAATAACCGCAATCGTGCTGCATAGTCGGGTGATACTGCTCGAAAAACACATAAAAATCCTCGTTGAGCCTGCCGCTTATATAGGGCACCGGCATAAAATTGACGGCGCGGGAAGAGATGTTTTTGTAATCGTAGTGACCGGCGCCCATAAGTAAAACATACGAAAGTATATCGCCGGAGCCGTCCCAATTCTCATACTCGCCGCTGCCGTTTATCCAATTTCCGTACACGTAGTACAAAAAATTCCTTATCGCGACCGGATCGGTATTGCCGCCGCCGAACTGATCCGATATGTCGTTAAGCAGCACCGCCTTCGGTTTTCTGAAACCTATCGCCGCCTTATGCGCCGCCAGCTTGACCGCGGCGTCCAAAAACTCCTCGTGCGTGACAATCAAAAAATCCGTCGAATTATCAACGTCGCGCAAATCCCGTATCTGATAATCCCGATACTCCTTACGAACCGATCTATCGCCGGCAACCGTAAGGGAGTCGCTGTAGTCGGCTATTTCGCTATCGAGCATAATCATGTATCTGACGCCCTCGCCGCCCGCGTCGTTCCACGCGTACGACGGCGACCTGACCGTATCCACGAGTTCCACATCGCCGCGGCCGTCCGCTGGAACGCGCGCTATGTACGCAAGTCCGCCGCCGCTCTTGGAAAGCCTGTAGCGCGCGGGTTCCGAAGCGTTCGCGGAAAAGACCTCCAGCTTGCCGACATCTCCGCCGAGCGCGATGGGGCGCGAATACTTAACGTGAATCGCGTTCAGCTCGTAGTAAGACCTTGAATTCACGGCGCCGCCGTATCTGATAAGCAAGTCCCTCGAACTCCAATCGTTTACGCTCGCCTCGCCGCCGCATTCCGAACACAAACTGACGGCGCCAAGGTCGGCGCTGAACGACCCGCCGGAAGATGAACCTAAGCGCAAAGCTATAGATCCGGGCAAACGCTCGTCAATCCCCGGCAATTCCAACCGAATCGTGGTATCGGCTCTGCCGAGCGTGAACTTCCTCCATGTCCAATCGACACCGCCCTCGTGGTTGTCGCCCGATTCCGACCTATGCAACGGCGCTCTGAGATAGAGGTTGGCCTCGTACGACCCGCGCTCCTCCGCCGATTCCGAAGGCTGCTCGAAACGCTTCATCGCCGCGCCGTCCTCGCCGCCCTTCACGGCAAGCCAATACGTACGGTAATCGTCAAACCTGTTTAAGCTGAAAGCGAACCGCCTGTCATACGTCCAATCCGACGCCCCGGAAACGTACGCGATCACATAGTCTTCGTCGTCCACGTAGCCGTTTCCGTTAAGGTCGTAACGCAACAGCGGCGTCTCGCTCACCCCCGCCGGAATGTCGCCGGGCGTGAACGGCACGAACACGTCCATCTCCCCCCTGTAAGAGGCGTAAAGGGCTACGGAGGCCGTCCGCACCCGCTCCCCGAAAATCTCGCGTATCTTCGACCCTCTGATTTTTATCAGAGAATTCTCATTTGTCAACCCTTCGTTTAAACCGCGGAAGCCGTCGCCCACCTTAAATTTGGCAAGCGTTTGGCCGAAGGAAAACGGATACGGATCGCTCTGTTTCGCCGCCTTACGCAACCCGGCGCGGCTTTTGGAAATATGCCACCCCTGCGCCGTACGGAAATTCAAAAGCATACGCGCCGTCATGCGCTCGTACTCCCCGCGCGGCGTCCAAACCTCTCCCGTATGGGAGGCCGCCGGAAACTCCACCGTAACGCGCGCCCTCTTGAGCAGCTGAACGCGCCCGCGCCCCATGTCGTGCACCGGACGCAAAAGAACGTGGGCGGCGCGGTAACCGCCCAGCATGCCGTAACGCGGCTCGCTGACCCACCGCGACGCGAAACGCGGCGCGGACGAATCGGGACGCGAAACACGCCTCTGCAAACGACCGCCCAATTGTACAACGGAAACCTCCGGAGACTCCAAGAAAACACGGACATCTCCGCTTGACGGGACGCCGACGTCTATGGAATAGGCATGGATCAACGCGCCGGCGCTGTCGCCGGTGGGGACTCTGCCGCCGTCGTAATAGATCGCCGTTTGACGATCGCTCTTACCGGACGAACCGGGGGCGCCGGGAACCGCCACGGTGTCAAAACCGGTCAGCTCCCAATCCAAGACGAGGCGGGACGGGGTGCTCTCAACTACGGTGACGCCGGCGGAGATTTTCTGCGGCGGCAGGGATAATAGGATAACTGCGGCCGAGACGATCAGCGTAAATTGATATTGATTTCGTGATTGTCGATACATTGTCTATCGCAATTGTCTGGATTAGGATTCTTAGGATTATTAAATCAGTCCGTTCCTCACACCAATAAATGCCTGATGGCGTCTGATTTGCTCTTTATATCCGCAAGCTGGCTTTCCGTCACGCTTTGCTCGCCGTCGCACAGGGCGTTGGCCGGATCGTTGTGCGTCTCTATCAACAGACCGTCGGCGCCCGCCGCCACCGCGGCCAGGGCTACTCCGGGGACGTTTACTCTGTAGCCTACGGAGTGGGACGGGTCAAAGATCACCGGTAAATTCGACTCTCTTTTAAGCACCGTTATCGCCCCTATGTCCGGCGTGTAGCGTTGAAACTTTTCATCCTCGAACGTACGGATGCCGCGCAGGCAGAGTATGACGTTCGGGTTTCCGTTGGATACTATGTACTCCGCGGCTAAGAGGAAGTCTTTCAGCTTAGACGAGTCGCCGCGCTTCAGGAGTATCGGCTGCTTGCTTTCCTTTGTAAGGATTCCCAGCTCCTGCAAAAAGCCGTACGACTTCATGTTCCGCGCCCCTATCTGGATGATGTCGGTGTACTCTATGACATTTTCCAGCACGTTGCGCTTCTCCCGAACCCCGTCGCGGCCCACGTGGTAGTGGAGGCCGGTGGCCTCCGTGATGATCTTGAGGCCGAACTTCTTCCCTACCTCGGCCAAGAGCTTCAAACCCTCCAGACCGTGGCCTTGGAAGCTGTACGGCGATGTACGCGGCTTGTAGGCGCCGCCGCGCAGTATCTTTATACCCATCATCGACACGTAGGCGGCGATCTTAGTCACCTGATCCTCGCTCTCCAGCGAACACGGCCCCGCCATAAACGCCAAATCACGGTCGCCGATACGCACGTCGTCGCCCAGGTCTATAATCTTGCCGGCGGACGAATACTCGCGGGAGACCATCTTGTACGCCTTCGAAATACGAACCACTTTGTCAACGCCCTCAAGGTCCTCAAAGTACGTCTCCGATATCTGTGAGAGATCACCCAAGATACCGATAACGTTGATGCCGGTGGCCCCTTTGATAACTTCGTACTTGAAGCCGGCGCCGGTGATACGGCTCAGGACGCGTTTCTGGTCTTCGGGGGTGGCGAGTTTGGACATATGGATAATCATTATTCTTTTGCCTTTCTTCTAAAGGACGCACCGCCTGCGGGGTGCGAATAGATTACTGACACATCATAAAATACTATATTGTTACGCCTAAAGTCAAAAAACACTGCGTTTACCTCGGCGGCAACACCGCCAGCTTCTTAATTTTGCTCTTCACCGTCTTCCCCGCGTTCTGCGACGCGGCGGTCACCTGGTACAAATATACGTTCGGCGTCAAATAGTTTCCGCGATTATCCCTGGGCACCCACGGCTCCCCGTTTTTGGGGTTCCGTATCACCGACAGCAGTCTGCCGCCCAGCGAGTATACCCTTATCGTTACGTTGACGTTAAGGTCTCCGGGGACGTTTGAGTGGGTGTAGTAGAAGCGCGTTTGCCGGCCCATTTTCACGGGATTGGGGACGTTTATCACGTGACCCAATTTTATATCGGACTCATCCGCCACCTCCCATACCACGCTCAGCTTGGAAACGTTTCCCAGCAGGTCTTGGGCGCTGATTATAAGGTCGTAGGTTCCGCTGCCGAGCGCATTCGCCTCGAAAGCGTACACCGCTCTCCCTTGGGTAAAGCTTCCGGTATCGAAGTCGAACAGATGATTGATGCTGCGCTTGGACAAGGCGCCTTTAACCTCTATTGTGATGCCTTCGTCCGGGCCGCCGCTTATCTTGTTTATGCCGCTCTCGTCCTCGATTTTTATCTCAAGCGTCACCGGCAGTTGCGCGGTGATGCGGTTTTTCACGAAGAGCCCGGCGCTGTTCATAGTCGAATTCTGTTCTAAAGCGCCGTCCTTGTAGTATACCGGCCTCACACTGATCTTAGGCCCCTCAGTGTCGCTCAAGTCGGCGCTTTCGGATCCGTAAAAGAGCAAGCCGTCGCGGTAGCCGGCGCCGAGGTAGCCGGCGCTTACGGCAGTCCCCTCCTTTTCTTTCCACGCGTAGGCGGTGAGTTTAACGCCCGGTTTCCCGAAGGCGAGGTTCATGGGCAGCATTACCGGCTGTTCAAAACCGCCGTCTCTTCCCACGCGCACTTTCGTCGCGCTGAAGACGGGGGTTCCGGGCATGCTGTAGACAGTGACGGTATCAAACCTGCCGCCGTCCTTCCGGCGCACCGAATCTTGCGGCGGGTTGAAGAGCGTAACGGCGGCGTAGGCGCTGTCGCCCTCGCGCAAACCGCTCACCTTTCCCCTTACGGTAACCCGTTGCAACGCTTTGAGCGTATCGACAGGCGCGCCGGCGGTATCCGTAATTCTGAGCTCCTCGATACCGCTTCCGCGGCCTATAATCTTAATCGACGGGTCGCCCAAAAGCACGTAGTACCTATCTTCGTATGACGCGGAACGCGCCTTAGCCTTTACAAGGGCGCCGCCGATCGAGAGCTCCGCTTCGTCTCCGGGGCCGAAGAGCTCGGAGAAAAACGGTACGGCCAAATCCTCGTTGGGGCCGGAGTACACATCACGGGCGGCGGCGACGACGGCTATTCCGCCGCCCTGCGGCCGCTTGACCAGCGCGGCGGCCAAAGACTCTTCGCCCGGCTGATCGTACTTGCCGACCTTGCAGGAAAATATGGAGAACAGCGGGTAGCGCCTCCTATTGTCAAGCGCCGCGACATTATCTCTGGAGAAAAGCAGCTCGTCCGCTATCTGCGTCGACGATCCGTGCCCGAACCAGTTCACGACCGCCACGCCGCTGTTTATCTCGTTTATAAGCGCCCTTGTGGCGGCGGGCTTGTAGTAGCGCTCGTCCCACCCGTACTCGAAGAGGTAAATTTTCTTCATAGCTATATCCGGCCGACCGCCGTCTATAACACGCGCGACAAACTCGGAGGAAGCTGTGTGGGACGCGTAGTGCGGAGGAATGATGGGGTCGGCGCTCGCGCCCTGCTGATCGTCGTCGGCGCTGAGAACAACCCTGCCGCGCCACGAATCGAAATTCGCGGCACGCGGATCCTCCGTCTCCTTTATCTTCTCCACAACATTATCCGCATCAAACAAATTCATCACCGGCAACCGCCCCAAGAAATAACGGCAATTGTGTTGCAAAGACGGACTATCCCGGTCAAAGAACACATAAAAATCCTCGTTGATCCTGCCGCCTATATAGGGCACCGGTATAAAATTGACGGCGCGGGAAGAGATGTTTTTGTAATCGTAGTGACCGACACCCATAAGTAAAACATACGAAAGTATATCGCCGGAGCCGTCCAAATTCCCATACTCGCCGCTCCCGTTTATCCAATTTCCGTAAACATATTGCAAAAAATTCCTTATCGCGACCCGATCCGTATTGCCGCCGCTGAATTGGTCCAATATGTCGTTAATCAATATCACCTTGGGTTTTTTGAAACCCATGGTAACACGCTTGTACGCGGCCAGCTTGACCGCCGCGTCCAAAAAATCCGTATGCGTGACAATCAGAAAATCCGTCGAATTATCAACGCCGCGCAAATCACGTATCTGATAATCCTGATACTCCTTCCGAACAGATCTATCGCCCGCAACCGTAACGGAGTCGCTGTAGTCGACTATTTCGCTATCGAGCATAATCATGTACCTGACGCCTTCGCCGCCCGCGTCGTTCCAAGCGTACGACGACGACCTGACCGTATCCACGAGCTCTACGTCGCGGCCGTCCGCCGGAACACGCGCTATGTACGCAAGCCCGCCGCCGCTCTTGGAAAGCCTATATCGCGCGGGTTCCGCGGCGTTCGCGGAAAAGACCTCCAACTTGCCGACATCGCCGCCGAGCACGATAGGACGCGAATACCGCACGTGGATCGCGCTCAACTCGTAGTAGGCCTTCGAACTCGTTACGCCGCCGTACTTGATAAGCAAATCGCTAGAACCCCAATCGTTTACACTCACCTCGGAGACGCCGCAACCCGAACACAACCGGACGGCGCCGAGGTCGAGGCTAAACAATCCGCCGCCGGAATTCGAGCCGTAGCGTAAAGCTATAGACCCCGGCATCCGCCTGTCAATCCCCGGCAGCTCCAACCGTATTGTGGTATCGGCCCTGTTCAGCGAAAACTTCTTCCACACCCAATCAATCCCGCCCTCGTGATTGCGGTCGGCTTCCGACAGCTGCAGCGGCGCTTTGAGGTAGAGATTGGCCTCGTACGTCCCGCGCTCCGGCCCAAAAGCGGAGGGCTGGTCGAAACGCCTCATAACCATACCGTCCCCGGCGCCCTTCACCGCAAGCCAATACGTACGGTAATCATCCAACCTGTTTAAGCTGAAAACGAACCGCTTGTCATACGTCCAATCCGACGCCCCGGAAACGTACGCGATCACATAGTCGTCGTCGTCCGCGTAGCCGTTTCCGTTAAGGTCGTAACGCAACAGCGGCGCCTCGTAAACTCCCGCCGGAATTTCATCGGGCGCGGACGCCGCAAGCGTGTCCATCTCCCCCCGATACGACGCGTAAAGAGCCACGGAGGCCATACGCGTCCCCGCGCCGAAAATCTCACGGATCTTAGACCCTCGGATTTTTATCAAAGAATTCTCGTTTGTCAATCCCTCGTTTAAGCCGCGGGAACCGTCGCCCACCCTAAACTTGGCAAGCGTTTGGCCGGAGGAAAACGGATACGGATCGCTCCGCTCCGCCGCCCTCTTACGCAATCCGCCGCGCCCTTGGGAAACATACCAACCCTGCGCCGTGCGGAAGTTCAAAAGCATACGCGCCGTCATACGCTCATACTCCCCGCGCGGCGCCCAAACATTACCGGTATGGGCCGACGCCGGAAACTCCACCGTAACGCGCGCCTTCTTGAGCAACTGAACGCGCCCGTTCCCCATATCGTACACCGGACGCAAAAGAATTTGGGCGTAGCGGTAACCGCCGAGCATCCCGTAACGCGGCTCGCCGACCCACCGCGACGTAAAACGCGGCGCGGACGAATCGGGCCGCGAAACACGCCGTTGCAAACTGCCGCTCAGCCGCGCGACGGAAACCTCCGGCGACTCTACGAAAACACGGACATCTCCGACAGGGGGTACACCGACATCTATGGAATAGGCATGGATCAACGCGCCCGCGCTGTCTCCAGCGGGAATCCTGCCGCCGTCGTAATAGACGGCGATTTGACGATCGATCTTACCGGACGAACCGGAGGCGCCGATAACCGCCAACGTGTCAAATCCAGTCAACTCCCAATCCAAGACGAGGCGGGACGGGGTGCTTTCCGCTACGGTAACGCCGGCGGAGATTTTCTGGGGCGATAGCGATAATAGGACGGCTACGGCCGAAACGACCAGCGTCGGCAGCCGATATTGATTTCTTTTTTGCTGATACATTATATAATAAGATACTATATTGTTATGCTAAAAGTCAAAATTCACTGGCAACCGCACCCTCGTTGTGCTCCTCAAAAAAACGCAAATGCCAATCGGTAGGGAACAGCATCACCTGACGGCCGTCGCTGTCAAGGGCCAAACGCGCCCCCGCCGGGATGTGCAATGACTTTTCTTCAATAGGATCAACGCCTTCTTTCGACCCGATCCGCCTGACCATAGTCCAATCCGTGTTCTCTATTCTTGACGCGGCGCCGTACTCCGACTCCAATCTGTACTGCACCAAATCGAACTGCAACGGCCCTACCGCGCCCAAGAGCGATATCCTTTGGTGGCCGGCCGGTATCTCATACAGCTTGACCAAACCCTCAAGCGCCAGCTGGGTCAGGCCCTCCCGGAAGCGCTTGTAGTTGGCGGGGCTTGGGTTGTGGATGATAGCGAAGCACTCCGGCGGGAAAACCGGTATCTCGTCATACAAGACGCCGGAGACACCCTCCCCGCAGAGCGTGTCGCCTATCCGCAGAGCGTCCACGCCCAAGACGCCTATCACGTCTCCGGCGAAGGCCTCGTCCACCGTGGTGCGCTCCCGGCCGAATAAGGCGCTCGAATTGGCTAAACGCGCCGTCCGCCCGGTACGGACGTTCACGGCGGTCATCCCGCGCTCAAAGCGCCCGGAGACTATCCGCACGAAGGCCATCCTGTCCCTATGCTTGGGATCCATGTTCGCCTGTATCTTAAAGACGAAGCCGGAAAAGAACTCCGACTCCGGCTCCACCGCCGCGCCGCCGCTCATCCTGGGCTGGGGGGGCGGGGAAAACTCCAAGAAGCCGTCGAGCAGCAGCTGAACCCCGAAATTATTAGCCGCGCTGCCGAAGAAGACCGGCGTCGTGCGGCCGGCCAAGACATCCTCCGGCGAAAACTCGGTACCGGCGTGCTCCACCATCTCCGCCTCCTCGCGCAACGCCGCGTACACGGAGGGCGTCAAGGCGTCCCTCACGACAGGGTCGCCGATCCCGCCGCTAGCGGCCTCCGGGGCCCGGTAGGCGCCGCCGGGAACGCGCTCGTAAAAACAGGCCGTGCTGGTGCGGCGATCGAAAATTCCCTTGAAGTCAACGCCGGAGCCGAGCGGCAAATTCATCGGGTACGCCCCTATATTCAACACCCGTTCGATCTCGTCGAGCAGCGCCAGCGTGTCCAGCGCCGGACGGTCCATCTTGTTGACAAAGGTGAAAACCGGCGTATTCCTTCGCCGGCAAACCTCAAAGAGCTTCCGCGTCTGACCCTCTATGCCCTTGCCGCCGTCTATAACCATAATGACCGAATCCACAGCCGTGAGAACCCTGTACGTGTCCTCAGAAAAATCCTTGTGGCCGGGCGTGTCCAAGAGGTTGACGCGGCAGCCGCCGTAATCAAAGTTCAACACAGTGGAGCTGACGGAGATGCCGCGCTTGCGCTCCAGCTCCATCCAATCCGAGACCGTCGCCCGCTCCTTCTTCCTCGCCGTAACCGTTCCAGCCAAGTGCAACGCCCCCCCGTACAGCAAGAGCTTCTCCGTAAGCGTCGTCTTGCCCGCGTCGGGATGCGACACTATCGCAAACGTCCGCCGCCTGCCTATCTCACTTAACATAATTAACCCCTATCGCCAATTGATTCAACCGACGCTCGGCATAAGTATCGTACCGCGACATACCAAAAATTCCCCTGGCGTCAACAAAAGCTTTGTCGCTGATATACACCCCTACGCCGCAGACCAACCCGAAGTCCGCCGGCGCCCTGTCCCTAAAACGCGCGCTCTCCTCGCCGTTCCACTTCACCTGCGCGTAAAGCGGCAAGCCCGCGCAAATCCCGCCGAACAAACGCAGGCGGCTCAGGTCAAACTTGTCAGACCAAGACTGCGCAAAAGCGTCGGACGGATGCGCGCCGCCGCCGAAAGGCGCCCACTCCAAAAGCGCCGGGAAAGAGAGGCCGACCTCGCTGGTCCCCACCACCGCCGTGTTGATAGGTTTGCGGAAAATTACGCCCGGTGAAAAATTTAACGCCAACTCACCGGACAAAGACCATTCAATCACCCCGGCGGCCTCAAAACCTATGCCGAAAGCGGCTTGATTACGGTACTCCTCGCAATAAAAATCATCGCCATCGTGACCGTATATCCGTATCAATACATTCGACACCTGCGAATGGTTGAAAGCGGCGCGGCGCCCGAATTTTATTTTATGCTTTTTTTTGAACGATTCTCTAGCAATGTCTTTATTGATCGTATCAATGGTATCGATACTAATAGTATCAACCTTATCAACAATAACCGTATCAATAGTGTCGATACTGATAGTATTAACCGTATCGATAACAGCCGTACTGACCGTATCTATACTGACAGTATCAGCTTTGTCAACGCTAACCGCATTACTCGTATCGATGCTAATCATATCGACAGTATCAATAGTATCAATAATATCACCGCCGCCCGCCGCAACGTCAAACGGCAAAAAGTCATCCGACATCAACATCTCCAGCGTAATAGCGTTCTTTATCACAGAAGGACACGACGACACTGTATCCGCCCGCGCAGACGCAGACGGCATCAACATCAATAACGCCGTCAATACCGCCGGAATTAAAAAAAAGCGCCTCATTTAAAAATCCTCATAGAGGTCGCAAAAACACGCCCGCCGCGCCGACGCGCCTCCAATATGTAAACTCCGGACGCCGCCTTGTCTATCAACAATTTTTTCGTACCCGCCACGTCATATTTAGCGATTACCTTTCCCCTCATGTCAATCAACCTGATCCGTATTAACTCGCCCTTTTTAGCGTTCACGTAAACCGTACGTCCGACAACCCGTACTATCGGCTTGACCGAAACCTCCGCCGCCGACGATGCCCGCCGTTGCTGCGCGAAAATATCGGGGATTGAATCCGGCGCAAGCCCGCGCAGTTTCGGGTACCCGCCGTTTATCTCCCAGACGCCCTTAAAATCCCATCCGGCATACGTCCCCTCAACCCGCATCTCCGCCGTGTTTACGCCGACCCCGCCTGCAGACGCGTTCATACCAGATACGGACACATCCCAATAGCAAGCGGTCATCAACACGGCGCCGCCGCCGGCAATTCCGTAACCGGCGCCGCCGAGCGCCCCGGTAAAGCCGCCGACAGCCGCTTTTAAACGTGCGTCAACCATTAATACCAATCCGGCGGAGTAACTTCTTGATACGCCTACGCCGTCTCCAGCGTAACCTATGAACCCGCCCAGCGGCCCCTCGCCGTAGACCTCGCCCGCCGCGTAGCAATCCTGTGCCAAGCCGCCCGCCCCGAAGCCGACCGCGCCGCCTGTGAACGCCTTGCCGCTCACGCCGCCAACGGCATAGCTCTGCGCCAGAAAAGAATTTCGCGACCCGCCCAAAAGCCCGCCGGCCTCGTTTCCCTCTCCGTCAACCGATACAGCCGAATAGGAACGGCTTATCAGCGAACCGATAGCGCTGCCGACCAAACCGCCCGCGCCCGACCGGCCTCGCGCCGACCCCGACGCGCCGCAGCTGTCTATCACCGTGTTCACGCACTTACCTACGAGCATACCGACATTATCTAGGCCGGCGACGCTCCCTTCAACGAACACGCCGCGTATGTCCGCCCCCTCCGCGTACCCGAAGAGCCCCGCGAAATCGCCTACGCGGCCGTCGCGCCCTATTTCCAGGCCGCTCACCAGGTACCCGTTTCCCGCGAACACTCCGGTAAACGGCGCGGAGGCCGAACCTATCGGCTCAAAACGCCCGCTCGCGGGAATCTCTATATCGCAAACCAATTTGTAATTCCCGTTCAACGGGTGCGTGCCGTATCGGCCTATCAAATAGAGGTCATCGTATCTGGACACTTCTATAACCCTATCGTCATTCTTCATAAAAAGCGCCGTCGGCATACTAGGCCCGGAAGCGCTGTCAGTGCGCGTAACGCTCTTCTTGCCGTCGCTCCACCCGGCAAACCGGTATCCGGTACCCGGCACCGCCGCGACGGCGGGCCCCCACGCCCCCGCCACCGCCGTGTCGACGATCGCCGCAAGCCCGGAGACACCAGCGGCCCGCAGCGATCCGCCTACCGACGCCCCGTACCTGTATGATTTCGCGGGCGACCCGCCGATACGCCGGAACTTAGCCGTAAAAACCGTATCCCGCAACGCGGCGTCCGCTCTGCGAGAACTCTCAGACCCGTCGCTCCATCCCGCAAACCGGCACCCGTCCCACGCCTCCGCCGTAACCTCCGGACCGAGGGCGCCGGACGCCAGCTCCGCGCCGTAGCCGTATAACTCCGCAACGCCCTCCGCGCCGCTGACTCTGA
>Ga0268262_10000637_pt1 | contig 45448 bp, 34 predicted proteins | sample TergutNc150P3_FD_190354 | JGI IMG/M metagenome (GOLD analysis project Ga0268262, IMG submission 190354) | Nasutitermes corniger P3 segment gut microbial community from laboratory colony in Florida, USA - Nc150 P3 (SPAdes) (version 2) | ecosystem: Host-associated > Arthropoda: Insects >... | reverse complement strand
GAACGGTATAAAATTCGAACAACGGTGGAACGCGCTAATTCCCACTTAAAAGACAATCTGATACCAAAAACGCTTTATGTAAAAGGATATTCTAAAGTCTCCTTTGTACTCTTTGCTGCTGTCCTTTGTCTGGCTTCTTTGAAGTATTTATCATTCTTATGCTAAGGGTTTTGGAAGAGGCTCTGTTAATATGCTATTATTCAATAATATGGAGGCCGAGTATGAAAAAATTATTCTGTATTCTATTTACGGTACTGCTGTTTACGCAATGCAGTAAAGAAGCCGGAAAATCCGCTGTAGGGAAAACACCTGAGGAGCTTTTATCGTTAATGACGCTGGCGGAAAAAGTAGGGCAGATGACTCAGGCCGAACGAAATGATGTGCGTCCCGGCGATATTACCGAATATATGCTGGGTTCAATTTTAAGCGGCGGAGGTTCTACACCGGCGCAGAATACGCCGGAAGGCTGGGTCAATATGATTAACGGCTTTACGGAGGAATCGCTTAAAACACGGCTGGGCATTCCGGTTATATACGGGATTGACGCGGTACACGGACACAACAATGCTTTAAACGCGACTATTCTGCCGCATAACGCGGGATTGGGAGCAATCGCTGCGGGTAATCTTGACCGTGGCGCGAAAGCGGCATACACGGCGGGACGCATAACCGCGGAAGAAATGCGGGCGACAGGCGCGCGCTGGACTTTCGCGCCGGTACTCGGCGTTGCGGAAGATGTGCGGTGGGGACGTACCTACGAAAGTTTCAGCGAAAATGTGAACATCGTAACTACAATGGGTTTAAATGTAATAAAAGGTTTGCAGGATAACGGCGCAGCCGCGTGCATGAAACATTTTTTGGGCGAAGGCCAAACCATAGACGGGCGTAATCAAGGCAACGCGCTTTTAGATCGCGCCGGAATTGAACGCATACTTCCGCCGTACAGGGCGGCAATTGAAGCGGGGGCAATCTCGCTTATGCCGTCATTTTCCAGCGTAAACGGCGTTAAAATGCACGAAAGCAAAGAATTACTTACCGATCTGTTAAAAAAAGAAATGGGCTTTGAAGGTTTTGTAATTTCCGACTGGGCGGCGCTTACGCAATTATCAGGAGGCAGTTACAAGGTGCAGATAGCAAACGCAATTAACGCGGGCGTTGATATGGTTATGGCAACTAACGGCCGCGGCAACTGGGTAAGTTTTATTAAATATTTGCAGGAACTGGTTGAGGAAGGAACTGTTCCGATGGCGCGTATTGATGACGCGGTGCTGCGCATACTCCGCTTCAAGCAGAGCATAGGTTTATTTGACACGCCGCTGACAAAAAAAGCAGGCGTAATCGGCTCTGAAAAAAACCGGACGGCGGCCCGTGCGCTCGTTGCGGAATCGCTGGTGCTTTTACAGAACAAAAATGATATTATCGCCAAACTGCCGTCATACAAAAATATTCTGGTAGCGGGACAGGGCGCGCGCGATATCGGTATGCAGTGCGGCGGCTGGACAATAACATGGCAGGGAAAACACGGTCCCATCACCAAAGGCACAACGATTCTGGAAGGTATACAGACCGCGGCAAAAGGCAAGACGGCTATTACCTACGCCGAAGACGGAAAGGCGGAAGGAAAATTTGACGCGGTAATCGCAGTAATCGGAGAGAACCCCTATGCGGAAACAGAGGGCGACCGTTCCGGAGTGATTGACAGCCGCGCGAACGAAGTGGATATAACGCAGAGCAAACCAAAAAAATTGGAAAACATTATACAAATCAATATCCGCGAAAGAGATATGAATATGCTGTGGGAAGTTTACGGTTATGATTGTCCGGTTATCGTTATCATGCTGTCAGGCCGCCCAATGACAATAGGCGATGAATATAAAGAATGGGACGCTTTTATCGCGGCTTGGCTGCCGGGCAGCGAGGGCGGAGGCATCGCGGATGTGCTGTTCGGCGGCAAAAATTTCACCGGACGGACACCCTACACATGGCGTAAAACCATAAACGGTGAAATTTTATTTCCATTCGGTTACGGATTATCCAAATGAAAAAAGAAACTTTATTATTAACGCTGCTTTTCGGTTTTATTTTTTCGGTTTTCAGTCAAAGCACAGGTGATTTTGAATATAGAACAGATAACGGCAGCATAACCGTTACCGGATACAATGGGAGCGAAAAAGAAATAAATATTCCTGAAAAAATAAACGGACTGCCTGTAACAGCAATCGGCGATGAAGCGTTCTTCCGCAAAAAACTTACAAGCATAACATTCCCGAATACTGTCGCCAATATCGGAAGAAGGGCGTTCTCTTTTAACAGACTGACATCCTTAACTCTGCCTGACTCTATTGTATCGGTTGAGTTTATGGCGTTTTCCAATAACAGACTGACCAGTATAACCTTACCTAACTCTCTTGTTTCTATCGGCATGAGGGCTTTTACCGAAAACAGACTCAAAGACATTACCTTGCCTGATTCTCTTGATTATCTGGGAGATGCGGCTTTCAGCAGAAATTTGATCAAAAGCGTTTATGTTCCTAAATCTGTCAGAAATTTTAATAGTTATACGTTTGATATATATGTAAAAATATTCAGGGATTGATGTATTCATTCCCATATAATAATATTAATTGAAGGTAAATAAATGTTTTTTAAAAAGAATATACAGTTACCGGTCGAGAATCCCGTTTATGTGGGGGATAGACCGGCTCTGGAAATGGAATTATCCATTTTAACTTATGACACAGCATCGGCGGAACTGATTAATTTATCAGATATTGACGAATTATCAAAATATCAAAACGACTCAAAAATATTGTGGATAAATATCAGCGGTTTAAAAAATATTGATTCTATAAAAACTTTGGGGAAATTATACAACATTCACCCATTAACCGTTGAAGACATATTGAATACCGAACAACAGCCGAAAGTTGAAATATTTGACGACTATCGATTTTTATCGATCAAAACAATACAGCGTGAAAAGAAATTTCATCATTCTCAAAATAAAAGAAAAAACCTGTTTTTATTTTTAAAAAAGGAAGAAGAAAAAATAGATGAGTTTTTAATAGATCAAGTAAGTATAATCATCATGAAGAACACTCTTATAACTTTTCAGGAAATACCGGGGGATTCTTTTGACGGGGTAAGGGAAAAAATTCTGGCCGATGTCGGAGAAATCCGAAAAACAGGAACGGATTATCTTACTTATGAAATTATTGACGCGGTTGTTGATGAGTATTTTATTACGTTAAACCATCTGGAAGATGATATTGAAAATTTTGAAGACCGCGCGACCAAAACAAGCGATGATACATTTATTCAGGAAATACAGGATACCAAAAAATATCTTTTGCAGATAAAAAGGGCGATTTCTCCGTCAAAAGAAAATATTACAATAATGTTAAAGCAGAGTAAATTTTTCATGTCAGATGAATTAAAACCGTTTGTACAGAATTTACTTGAAAATTTACATAACGCGGAAAATACTGTTGAACATTACCGCGAATGGCTTTCAAACATAATGGATGTAAATTTATCGGTTTTGTCTCATCAGACAAATAAAGTAATGAAAGTATTGGCGATTATTTCAACGATTTTTATTCCTTTGACTTTTATCGCGGGGGTATACGGCATGAATTTTGAATTTATGCCCGAATTAAGGCAGCAGTGGGGTTATCCTGTTGTTTTAAGCGGCATGAGTCTTACTGCAATGATAATGATAATTATTTTTAAAATAAGACGGTGGTTTTAACAGGGATAAAGTCCGGTTTGCCGCCGAGTTGACGTGATATGTCACCGCGGCCATTTCGTTCATATCCGATGAAATTTCAATAGTCGTTTTGTCTTTTCGATTGATTTTTTTACAATAAAGAAATCAAAACTCTATCTTTTAAATCGATCCGCCGCATGGAGAAATATGTCTACCAGCGCGGGATCAAACTGGGTTCCGCTGCCTTCGCTGATAATCCGCACAGCTTCCTCGTGGGTAAAGGCGTTTTTATACGGGCGCACGGATGTAAGCGCGTCGTATACGTCGGCAATCGCCATGATGCGGCCCAACAAAGGTATTTCGTTTCCTTTAAGTCCGCGCGGATAACCATTACCGTCCCATCTTTCGTGATGGCTTGCCGCAAAAATTTTCGCGTAATTTAGAAAATCGCTTTCCTTTGCCAGAGTCTCAATTTTTTCAATTATCTGCTCGCCGATATGCGCATGCTTTTTCATTTCTGCGTATTCCTGCTCATTGAGTTTACCGGGTTTTTTTAGGATAACGTCATCAATGGATATTTTGCCTACATCATGAAGCTGGCAGGACTGGAGAAGAAGGTCCACATCCCAGCCTTTTGTTTCTTCGCTGTAAACGCCGTTCTTTTCAAGTTCTTCCAGCATGATTTTAATTCCGGACTGGGTTCGCTCTATGTGGCCGCCTGTAATGTCATCGCGGCATTCAACCAGTTCCGCCATTGTTTTTAAAAGGGCGTTCTGCAGGTCTAAAATGCTTTGCGTTTTTTCTTCTACCATTCTTTGCAGATTTTCATTAAAGTACTTCAGCTCTTTGCGCTGTTCTTCCACAAGCAGATGCACTTCAATACGTTTGAGAAGCAGAGCCGGATTGAAAGGCTTGGTGATATAATCAATCGCGCCAAGGGAAAGTCCTTCCAATTCATTATCAGATTCGCTTTTAGCGGTAAGAAAGATCACGGGAATATCTTTAGTTTCCCGTTTTGACTTGAGTATCTTAATCGCCTCGTAACCGTTCATCTCCGGCATATCAATATCCAGAAGAATTATCGCAGGGACGTTGTTTTCCAGAAGGCTGAACATTTTTGCGGCAGACGGCGCGGTGGCGACGGTATATTTTTCCTCCAAAAAATTATTACCGATTTTTAGGTTGGCGAGGTTGTCGTCCACAAGTATTACCAGTTTCTTTTCATTCTCCATGTTTGCTCCTTAATCTTTTGCGGTAATAAGTGTCTGTTTATAATGTTTCCACATTATGGACAGACTTTAATTAATTCTTCAACTATTTTTACGGCGTTGTCAAATTCCGTCATAAATACCTGATCGGAAATTTGTTCGAGAATTTCCTTGAGTTTGGAATCCTGCGCCAGCTGACCCAGCGTATTCAGTATACGTTTTATTTCGGAGATTTTTTTTGATTTCAAGGCATCAATAAGTTCCTGAAATAATGATGAATGTGAAACAATAAAAGAAGCGTCAACCGGCTTCTGTTTTTCCGGCTCTTTGTTTTCAAGAGTTTTTTCAATATTACGTACCAGTTCCGTCAGCTGCCGTACAAAGTCCGGCAGACTTTCACGGATAAAAGCGACATCTCCCGCCTTACCCACAGCTTCAAGCCCCGCCGCTATGGACGATATTCCCTGCGCTCCGACAGAAGCGGACGCGCTTTTCAGGGCGTGAACCTGGGTAATGAACACGCCCAAAGTGTCTGCCTCCGGCGTTTTATGCAGAAGAGGCAGCCTTTCCTCAACATCTTTGCAGAACATGGACAGCACTTTTTTATATGTAGCCACAGTCCCGCCGGTCATCGTAATGCCTTTCACAGTATCAACGCCGGGTATGTCAGGGAACGGAGAGGACGGGGAGACTTGGTTTGAATTATCTGAATTCTGATTGAGAACGCTGTCGGATTCAAGATTGTTTTCAATTTTCGTAACTCCCTTTTCCTTTTTTTCTTCAGGTATCCAGCGGTCAAGCATTTCATCCAGTTTGGAAACGTCTATCGGCTTGGAGAGGAAATCATTGAACCCGTTTTGAATGAACATTTCATGCATCCCGACAACGGCATTTGCGGTTAACGCAATAATCGGCAGGGTACGGAAGCGCTCGCCCTCCAATGAGCGGATAATTGACGTAGCCTCAATCCCGTCCATTTCCGGCATCATGTGATCCATAAAAACAACGTCATACATATTGCGTTTAACAAGTTCAATTGCCTGTAAACCGTTCAGGCAGGTGTCCAGTTCCGCGCAGTACGGGGCAAGCAGGCCCTCAACTACTTTAAGGTTAGTTGCAATGTCATCCACCACAAGAATCCGCGCGCTGGGGAAAGTGAAACGGATTATGCCTGAACTTTTGATATAACCTTTGCTGTCCGCCTTGCCATTCAGCACGTTGGCGATGGACAGGGATTGTACAGGGATGGACACAAAACGCACGCCGGGTATGTGAGCTTCAGTTCCCCATTCTACCATGAGGGCAAGAGACGGCTTTTTTCCTCCGAAGAAAAAAGCGTCTGACTGTTCCATAAGCGGCCTGATCTTTTCATAAAGACCGTAACCGGAAAACACAAAGAACCATTCTTCGCGATACAGGGCTGCGGCAAAATCATTCTGATTTTCCGTCATTGTATGCGGGACGCCCATATTTTCCAGAGTCCAGCATATTGATTTGGCGTAGTTGATCCTGCCTTCATAAACCAGTACTTTCTTGTTCTTTGCATCCTCTACCGCGGCTAACGGCGTTTGTGTTTCAATGCCCTGCGGGATAATCGCCGTGAATATACTGCCCTTGCCGTATTCGCTTTCCATGCTTATACTGCCGCCCATAGCAATACAAAGACGTTTGGTAATGGCAAGCCCAAGCCCCGTTCCTTCGATACCCTGGTTCTTTTTTACATCCACCTTTACAAACTCGTCAAAGAGTTTTGCCTGATCTTCCGGTTTTATTCCTCTTCCGGTATCGTTTACATCTATCTTAAGCCAAACCTGTTTATCGTCCCTTTTGTCCACGGTTATGGTAAAACCAATATGGCCCTTTTCCGAATACTTAACCGCATTTGACAGCAGGTTAAGAAGAATCTGACGCAGACGCACTTCATCACCGATAAGGCTGTTGGGGATACTTCCGTCAATGTTGGTATAAAACCGTACAGGCTTTTCAATAAGCCGCATACGGATAATGTTGACCGTATCGTTGATCAATGATGAAAGCAGGTAGTTGATGGGGATGATTTCCAGCTTGCCTGCCTCAATTTTTGAAAAGTCAAGAATATCGTTAATGATCGAGACAAGATTGTTTCCCGCCTGTTTAATATCCTGCACATAACCGCGCGCCTCTTCGGAGAGTTCTCCCCTAAGAAGCAGTTCCGCCATGCCTGTAATGGCGTTCATGGGGGTGCGGATTTCGTGGCTCATCTTCGCGAGAAAATCACTTTTTGCCTGCGAGGCGGCTTCCGCCTTTCTGTTTGCATCAATTAAATTCAGATTCTGCTGCGCCATTGCATTATCCGAACGGGCAACAAAAATATTGATAACAATAAACAGGAACAGAATAAGGAACAGCATGCTGAAAAATATAATATTCATTTCGTGGTTAATCGCGAACAGACCCGGTTTCGGATAACTCACAACCAGATACCATTCCATCTCCGGAATTACGCTTACCTGGTATATATTTTCACCGATATTAATAGGAGGCGATCTTCCTCCGGAAAGTTCATGCGCGATCCTGATCAATTCTTTTCCTGTTTCACCAAACTTATCGTCAATGCGGATTTTTTCTTGAACCAGATCATAGTCTACCGCCGCGGTAATTTCATTGTATTTATTAAATATTAATGTCGTAATTCTTTCATCGATTTCCCGATAGCTTGAAGCTATATAATTTGAAAAATCGGTCAGGTTTATGCCTATGCCAAGCAGTCCTATAGGTTTCTTGCCTGTTCCCTCTTCAATAAATACCGGAACATTGACCCAAAGGTTGATCTGCTCCAAATCAAAATTGTAATTTATGTTTAAATTGAATTTTTCCGTTTCGTACAATGTTAATTTATACCAATAACTCAACGGATCATCAGGATCGATAATGTACGGGGCGCTTCCTGTTGAATAAAATATTTTATCCGCATCGCTGACCCAAAAAATCATTTTATTATTGAGATGTTCCGTAAAAAGACTAAATTCAGTATACGCCAGCATCTTGGCAGCCGGATCGGACGGATTTAAAAAATGCTGTTTGATAACCGGAGTATCCGCCATTTTCAGCACAAGGGCAAGTTCGCTGTTTATAGTAGTTGCCAAACGCAGGCGCATTGTATCAGATGTTATGGAAAGCTGCTGTTCAATAAAAGTTTTATTGGCATTATCTGCAATAAATTTATATGCCACAATAGACGATAAGGTAATAATCATGAAAAAGATGCAGGAAAAAATAAAAAGCGTTTTGTTGACTATTTCTTTTAATGATTTGGCAGGATTTAATTTCATGTCCGCAGCGCCTCATCAATGATTTTCAGAGCGCCGTCGAATTCCGTCATTAAAACCTGATCGGAAATTTGTTCCAGAATTTCTTTTACTTTTGAATCCTGTGTCTGCTGTTCCAGCATATTTAATAACCGTTTAATATCGGAGATTTTTTTTGATTTAAGCGCGTCGGCAAGTTCACGGAAAGCCGGAATACAGGCGCTTATATCAGGTTTACTTTCTGCATCCGCCAGAGAGTTTCCATCATCTGAGGACGGAGTTATGGCGGCGCTGATGTTTTTTACCAATTCAGAAAGCCGTTTCGCAAACGCGGGCAGGTGTTCGCTGATAAAAGACATATCCGCCGCATTGCCCGCGGCTTCAAGTTTTGCCGCCAGATTCGATACTTCCTGCACTCCGATAGAAGTCGACGCGCTTTTCAGGGCGTGAACATTGGTAATAAACAAAGACAAGGTATCTTGCGAAGGCGTTTTTTGCAGCAGCGGCATCCTTTCTTCAACGTCTTTGCAGAACAGCGATAACACTTTTAAATAAACGGCGGCAGTCCCGCCTGTCATGGCGATGCCTCTTGCCGTATCAACTCCGGGGATAACGGGAATGTAGCTTATTGTTCTTTGATCATCGCTCTCAATTCCTTTTTCCTTTTTCTCATTCGGTATCCAGCGGTCAAGCATTTCATCAAGTTTGGAAACATCTATGGGTTTGGAAAGAAAATCATTAAAACCGTTTTCAATAAACATTTCCCTCATTCCCACAACGGCATTGGCTGTAAGCGCAATTATCGGCACTGTACGGAAACGCCCGTCCTCCAAAATGCGGATGATCGCGGTCGTTTCAATTCCGTCCATTTCCGGCATCATGTGATCCATGAAAACAACGTCGTAATTGTTTTGTTTTATCATTTCTACCGCCTGTAAACCGTTCATGCAGGTGTCCACCTGCGCGCGGTAAGGGGCAAGCAGACCCTCAACTACTTTAAGGTTAGTCGCAATATCATCCACTACAAGAATTCTCGCGCTTGGAAAGCTAACCCGGTTTATACCGGAGCTTTTGATAAACCCTTTGTTGTCGGCTCTGCCATTCAGCACATTGGCAATCGACAATGACTGCACCGGTATAGACACAAACCGTACGCCGGGTATGTAGGGTTCTGTTCCCCATTCCACCATCAGAGCCAGAGACGGCTTTTTACCTTTGCAGAAAGCCGCGTCCGGTTTTTCCATGAGCGGTTTGATCTTTTCATAAAGGCCGTAACCGGAAAACACATAAAACCATTCTTCACGGTACAGAATCCACGCAAAATCATCATAATTCGTTACCATAGTATGGGGGACTTTCATATTTTCCAGAGTCCAGCATACCGATTTGGCGTAATTGATTCTGCCTTCATAGACCAGCACTTTTTTGTTATTTGTATCTTCTACTTGGGCGAAAGGAGCATCAGATTCAATGCCCTGCGGGATAATTGCCGTGAATACGCTTCCCTTGCCGTATTCGCTCTCCATGTTTATACTCCCGCCCATAGCGGTACAGAGCCGTTTTGTAATGGCAAGCCCAAGTCCGGTTCCTTCAACATTCTGGCTTTTCTTTATATCTACCTTGACAAATTCATCAAAGAGTTTTACCTGATCTTCAGCTTTTATTCCTTTTCCTGTATCGGCAACGACTATTTTAAGCCAGATATGTTTATCTTCCCGCCTGTCTGTGATAATTGTCAAACCGACATATCCCTTTTCCGAATATTTTACAGCGTTGGACAGAAGGTTTAAAAGAATCTGACGCAGACGCACTTCATCTCCGATAAGGTTATTCGGAATGCTTCCGTCAATATTTGTAAAAAACCGCAGAGGCTTTTCCACAAGCCGTGTACGGATAATATTTACAACATCGTTGATCAACGATGAAAGCATATAGTTAGTGGGGATAATTTCCAGTTTTCCGGCTTCGATTTTTGAAAAATCCAGAATATCGTTAATAATTGAGACAAGATTATTTCCCGCCTGTTTTATTGTTAGAATATGTTCATGAGCGGCATGAGGCATATCCTCGCGCAACGCGAGTTCCGCCATGCCGGTAATGGCGTTCATTGGAGTGCGGATTTCGTGGCTCATCTTCGCAAGAAAATCACTTTTAGCGGAATTGGCTTTCCGCGCTATATTCAACTGGCGGTATAAATAAATAAAATAGACAATGCCCATTGCTAAAATTGCGGCCAAAGTGATGATCTGTATTATATTAAGAGCAAATATCAAATTCCGCGCCCGTAATATAAGTTTGTCATTAATATCCACCCCTGCGATGGCGACTACATTCCCGTATTCATCAAAAACCGGCGCATAAGCGGACAACAGTCCTTCCCAGCCGGAATTGTAGTTACCCAAACCGGAGCAGACTGCTTTCCCCTCATAAGCAGCCATTATCCATGGCAGTTTGTCAAAGAGAGGTGAATCTAAACCTACCCGCGTTTCCTCGTTAAAATCATTGTCTATGATATACTGCAATCCGGAATCTGTAACACGGATATAATAAACGTAGAGGACATCGGCATCGATTGAAAAATCATACAGCCGCTGCCGCAGGAGCTGATATTCAGGCAGTTCCATATCCTGTACGGTACGGTAATTGTCCAATTCTTGGGAACTGACTATACCGGTAAGCCTTTTACTTTCTGCAATTAAACGATGCTCCATGTTGTATTCCATCTGGCGTATTGAAAAAGAGATAAGCAACATGGTGGAAATAGTTACCGCGAGTATGAGCAAAAAAGAGAATATGAACGGAATAACGATTAGTTTTTTCTTTTTAAGCACGCAGCGCCTCATCAATGATTTTCAGGGCATTATCAAATTCTGTCATAAGCACCTGATTGGATATTTCTTCAATTATTTTTTTAACTTTTAAATCCTGTGTCTGCTGATCCAGCATATTCAGTATATGCTTAATATCGGAGATTTTTTTGGATTTCAACGCGTCGGCAAGTTCACGGAAGGCGGGGATATAGGCGCTTATATCGGCTTTACTGTTTGTGTCCGCAGTAGAGTTCCCTTCTGTGGCCGGAGCAATGACAGCGCTAATATTTTTTACCAGTTCCGAAAGCCGCCGTACAAACGCGGGCAGATGTTCGCGTATAAAAGCCGTATCCGCCGCTTTGCCCGCCGCCTCAAGCTCCGCCGCCTGATCCGATATTTCCCGCACCCCGATAGAAGCCGACGCGCTTTTTATGGCGTGAACATTTGTAATAAACAAGTGCAGGTTATCCGTCTCCGGCGTCCTTTGCAGAAGCGGCATCCGTTCATCAACATCCTTACAGAACAGCGATAGAACTTTTAAATAAACGGCGGCAGTCCCGCCTGTCATGGTTATGCCCTTCACCGTATCAACGCCGGGAATAACGGGAATATAGCTGTTTGTTCCCTGATCCTCGTTCTCAATTTCTTTTTCTTTTTTATCTTTCGGTATCCAACGGTCAAGCATTTCATCAAGTTTGGAAACGTCTATGGGTTTGGAAAGAAAATCATTGAAGCCGTTTTCAATGAACATTTCCCGCATTCCCACAACAGCATTGGCTGTCAGCGCAATTATTGGAATTTGCTTACGCGGGTTTTCGTCTGTTTTTTGTTGTTCCTTTTCCCACGCGCGGATGACTGCCGTCGTTTCAAGCCCGTCCATTTCAGGCATCATGTGATCCATAAATACAATATCGTACTCGTTTTGTTTTACAAGTTCTATTGCCTGTAAACCGTTCATGCATGTGTCCGTTTGCGCGCGGTAGGGAGCAAGCAGGCCCTCGACTACCTTGAGGTTGGTCGCAATGTCATCCACTACCAACAGCCGCGCGCGGGGGAAACTGAACCGGATTATGCCGGAATTTTTAAAATATCCCTTGTTATCTTCCCTGCCGTTTAACACATTGGCAATGGACAGGGACTGTACCGGGATGGACACAAACCGCACGCCGGGTATGTAGGCTTCTGTTCCCCATTCTACCATGAGGGCAAGAGACGGTTTTTTCCCTTTGCAGAAAGCCGCGTCCGGTTTTTCCATGAGCGGATTAATTTTTTCATAAAGACCGTAACCGGAAAACACATAGTACCACTCTTCGCGGTAAAGCGCCGCGGAAAATACATCATAATCAGTTACCATAGTAAAGGGAACTTTCAAATTTTCAAGAGTCCAGCATATTGATTTTGCGTAGTTGATTCTTCCTTCGTAGACAAGAACTTTCTTTTTCTTAGGCTCTTCCACTGCAGCCAGCGGCGTTTGCGCTTCAATAAGCTGCGGGATAATTACTGTAAATACGCTTCCCCTGCCGTATTCACTTTCCATGCTGATATTTCCGCCCATAGCGATACACAGCCGTTTGGTAATGGCAAGCCCCAAACCAGTTCCCTCGACACTTTGATTCTTTTTCATGTCTACCTGAACAAACTCGTCAAAGAGTTTTGTCTGATCCTCAGGCTTTATCCCTTTTCCGGTATCAGCCACTACGATTTTTAGCCATACCTGTTTATTATCCCGTTTGTCTATAGTAATCGTTAAACCGATATATCCCTTTTCAGAATATTTTACCGCGTTGGATAAAAGGTTAAGGAGAATCTGACGCAGACGCACCTCATCGCCGATAAGGCTGTTCGGTATATTTCCGTCTATATTTGTAAAAAACCGCAGAGGTTTTTCCACAAGCCGCGTGCGGATAATGTTGACCGTATCGTTTAACAACGATGAGAGAAGGTAATTATTAGGGATAATTTCCAGCTTGCCCGCTTCAATTTTTGAAAAGTCCAGAATATCGTTAATGATCGAGACAAGGTTATTCCCCGCCTGCTTTATTGTAAGGATATGTTCATGGACGGTCTGCGGCATTTTTTCGCGCAAAGCAAGTTCCGCCATGCCGGTAATTGCGTTCATGGGAGTGCGGATTTCGTGGCTCATCTTCGCAAGGAAATTACTTTTTGACGTGGACGCCTGAAGGGCGAGAACGATCTGCTTTTCCAGTTCCTGAGTGCGCTCATGAACCTTATTCTCCAGAATGGCGTTGGATTGTTCCAGCCGTTTGTATATTCCGCTGAACCGCTGCGACAGGATAATAACCATTCCGATATGAACAGCAAAAATACTGTATGTAAAAAGCCTGATAGACATGCGAAAAAACAAAGCGTCAAGAATGTCAAAATTACCGCATAAATAGCTTAATATCATACCAATCAGGATGCCGCCCGTGTGCAGGTCTGAAGTCTCATCTTCGTTATATTCTTTTTTCTTCTGTTTATCCCAAAAACGGAAATAAATTATATAGTACGCGATAATATAAGTGAAATAGAAAAGAGCGGTTAAGTCCCATATCAATATAATTTCCTCTCCGTATTGATTGCAAAAAAGTATTTGTGTCAGACAAAGCAAAGAACAGAATATTAAGTAACCGCGGCTCACCTTTGTAATTTTTTTTATCCCCAGAGTCTCAAAGAATATGCCCAGTACCGGAATTGAAAGCATCAAAGAACCGTATTCCATGCGTATAGTAATATCAGAATTGGGAATCAACGAATAAATCCACTCTTGTCTGCAAATAACATAAATGAAAAGCAGAATGGAAAAAATACCAAAGAAGAGGTTGAATATTTCCGTCCTTTTTTTAATGGAAAGGTACAGCATCAAATAATAAGCGCCTGTAAAAGCGAAGACAGCGCACAGGACCGTGTTCAAAAAATTGAACTGCCGCCTCTCAATGATCCTGTAGTCATCTATATATACCGGCGCTGTCTGAAAGAAAATTCCTGTACCCAGATAGGTAGGATCGCCCAGTATCCGCAGTGATAAAATATTGGTCCCTTTAAGAACAAGAGAACCGTCAAAAGGGAAATAGACATTGTACCATGTCCTCGGTTTCTTAAGTCGGCCCGCTTCTATCCGGTGTATTTCAGAGCGGACTAATTTTCCGTTAAAAAATATTTCCCAGTTCTCGCCTATACCGGCAATAAAAATGCCCGGAACTATTGAAAGATTTTCGTTAAGATATGCCATTGCCTTGCTGTCCATTTCCAACAGGAAATTGATGGTAAATTCCTGCACGTCTTTTCCCCAGGGTGAAAGATACCTTCGTTTCGGAAGTTCAAGCGAAGAATCATTAACATGCAGGCTTTCCGTTTGGAAACGCACCCATTCGCCGACGGATTGCGGCCCTTCATTGGGAATTTTATGTAAATCGGCCGTGTTAAAGCCTTTTTTGATATAAGCGGGAGCCTTTCTTATATTCCGGTAAAGGGGGGAATAATCACCGCGCGCGGTCTTGTTCTGTTCATTCCATGAGTAAAAAATCATGACAATCATCGCCGCCGCATAAAAAGTATAAATAAGGTATTGTGAGAGTTTCTTTTTATTGTCCGCGATAATCGTCATTGATTCATTTTAATACTACCACAGTCTTCCTGTCTTGAATATATAAAAATGACTCTACGCATTCTTATTCAACCAAAAAAAAAGCCCCAGCGATGCTGGAGCTTTTCATAATCAGTAGTAATACCCACACCATTATGGTTTATGTATTAGGGGGTTACCTTTGAGTATATTACACCTTTTGCCGGAAGCATTACGTTATTGTAATACTTTTCGTACTTAACCTCTGTAACCTCAAATGTTTCTTCGTCATTTATTTTAGCTGTAATCTCACCAATCTTGTCATACGGTGTATCAAACCAGAAGAATTCAAGTTTAAATGTCTGAGAACCATCGGTACCAGCAAAAAGACCACTATCACCTGCACCTTTATAACCGTCATAAGATGTTCTAAGAGCTACGTTACCAGGACCCACAGCAAAAGTATTTATTAATGTAGCCTGATTACCAGAAATAGCCACTTCGACAGCATTTTCAGCTGGTGTTGGCTGCCAATAACCTTGAAGACCAATTGGATTTTGAGCTCCATCCGGTACTGCTTTTCCACAACCCATTACTCCCAATACCAAAAAAGGTACCAGCATTACTAATAAAAGTTTTCTCATTCTAAAAACTCCTTTGCGACATTTGCCCGCCGCAGGCATATTAAAAAGCGCCACGCGCTCTTTTCACAAGTTAAAGCGTGCCGGAAGTAACTGTGAGTTACTTCCTCAGACCCTCTTTAAGGTATTTACCCGCAGAGGGCAATTTTAAAGCGCAATGCGCCTTCCTAAAGTAAAACATATCACTTTTTTTTAATTATGTCAAGCATTAAAAGCAGACACACTTAAAAACAAGCTATTTTAAACGCTCATGACGGTCGTTTATTTAAACCTACCGACTGCCAAAGTATAGAAAATACTCCTATATAAAACATAGATACCATTTTTTAGCAAATATGTCAATATTTTTGATAATTTTTTTTATTTTTTCTGTGTAAATAATCGCAAATTTTTCTTAACATTCTCCATAAACATTACTTAGAATATATAGTTCGCATTTTATAACAATTTCGGTGTTTTCTCTGTAAAACTCCATACTATTTATGGTTTTCATTATAATATTTTTTTAAGCTTTAATTTCCTGACCAAAAGATGATCTAGTAATCATCTATTCAACAAAAGAATAGATATAAAAATAGTACAATAATCCTAAATATATTACAAAAATTACAGGTTATTATTTTAACCTCTCAATACTCCGGTTTTGAATTACAGAAATAACTCACAGTTACCCCTTTGTACGCTTTATTTGTGAAAAGAGCGCGTGGCGCTTTTTAATATGCCTGCGGCGGGCAAATGCCGCAAAGGAGTTTTTAGAATGAGAAAACTTTTATTAGTAATGCTGGTACCGGTTTTGGTATTGGGAGTAACAGGTTGCGGAAAAGAAACTGTAAAAAACGATGGTACACCGGTAATTAGCGCTATGCAGGGATTCTGGGTTGGGAAGGCTTCAACACCTGTTCAAGGTAATGAATTCGTTCTTTCAGCAAGTCAAGCTACAGTTTTTAAGGATACCTATACTGACCAAGAGCTTGGAACAGTTGCATTCTGGATTAACGCTACCGGTAAAATTTCTGAAGAGAAAGAAATCGTTTCTGGACAAACGTATAGTGGTACAATCGAATTCTATGGTTACGGTGATACAAAACAGCAAAAAATAGCGACCATTACTGTTATATTCACACCAGGAGATAAAACTGCTACAACTCCAGCAACAATAGAAGTAACCAAAATAGAAAAAGAGGTACACTACGAGAACATGATTATCCCGCCAGTCGGTTTGTATGAGCAAAATTAGTTAATACCTTTTTTTTAAATTTGTTATAAAAAAGCTCCAGCATGGCTGGGGCTTTTTTTGGGTTATGGAACATTCCCTATTTGATGGCTGCTTTCTGACCATCTGACAACCTGGAATAGTTAGGAAAGCCGCTCTATTTCCTCAAGACTGAGCCCGGTGATTTTTCGAACAAAATCAACGGAAGCGCCCTGCGCCAGCGCGTTACGGGCGATTTCTTCTCGCTCTTCTTCCCGACCTTGAGCTAAGCCCAACCCAATACCTTCTTCTCTACCTTGAGCTAAACCCAGCCCAATACCTTCTTCTCGGCCTTGAACTAAACCCATCCCAATGCCTTCCTCGCGGGCTTCTTCCTGCCAGACTTCTTTTGCCGTGTCCCAGTTCCATTCCGTCGTCAGCATGTTCATTATCTCCTTGGCGTGTTCTTCCATGAACCCTTTCAATATATCATGTTTACGGCAATACGGCACGGCTTTTTTTATCGCTCCTTTCAGGGATAATCCTTCTCTCTGATATTCCCTTACCTTCGAGACAAGTGCGCTGTATTGCGCCAGTGTTCGGCATTTTTTTGCTATCCCTTCGTTCTTTCCCTCGTTTATGTTGATTACTCTTACTTCCAGTTCTAAAGCAGGAAACCTTTTCTCGGGTATTCCAAGTTCTTCCATATTTTCAAATAATTCGGACAATTTTATTATTTTCTCGTCAGGAAACGGCTTTATTCCGTTGTATAACACGAAAAACTCAGGCTGCGGTATTGAAATCTTTGATGATGAGTATATCTTTTTATCATCAATTATTTTTTCATATACCCTGCCTATGTACATAAGCAGGCGCAAAGCCATGTTCGGATTAATTGTTGACTGGTGTTCAATCAGGACTACCAGTTTTCCGCCTATTTCAAAAGAAATGTCGTTATTCATGTCCATGAAAAGAATGTCTTCAAGGGTGTTAATGACGACGGGGACATCACTGCTTATGGTTATGCCTTCAAGGGCGCAGTAGAGTTCTCTTAATGTGTCCGGGTTACTGAAAACAAGAGAGAAAATGCTGCTTTTGAAATTTTCGTTAACTTTCATAATTTTACCTCCAAAAAAAGAGTTTTCTCTTATATGGGTGCGCAGGTGTGGTTTTGCTTTACTGAAAGGGTAATTCTCTCAAAAAATTGATATAATACTCCATGCGGAAATTTAAAGTTGTATCGCCTTTTAAACCGGCGGGGGATCAGGGAGAGGCAATCGCGGCTCTTGCGGACGGCATCAGGGCCGGAGACAAATACCAGACATTGCAGGGTGTAACCGGTTCGGGAAAAACCTTCACTATGGCGAAGATTATCGAAGAAGTGCAGATGCCTACTCTGATTGTGAGCCACAACAAGACGCTTGCCGCCCAGCTTTACCGCGAATTTAAGGGATTTTTCCCCGATAATGCTGTTGAGTATTTTGTTTCGTACTACGATTATTATCAGCCGGAAGCTTATGTTGCCAGCCGCGATCTTTATATAGAAAAAGACGCGTCAATTAACGATGAAATTGAAAGAATGAGGCTCTCCGCGGCGCGAAACATGATGGAACGCGAAGATGTCATCATCGTGGCGACTGTTTCGTGTATTTACGGCATGGTTACTCCGGACGTGTACAGAAAAATGACCGCTACTTTTTCAAAAGGCGAAACTGTCGATGTTGACAGCCTGATCCGCCGTTTTGTGGAACTTCAATACGAACGCAATGACGCCGTTCTGGAACGCGGGCGTTTCCGCAGAAGGGGCGACACGCTGGAAATCTTCCCCGCTTACATGGAAGAAGCCTACCGTGTCGATTTGGATTGGGACCGCGTTGAGCGCATCAGGCGTTTTAACCCGGTTTCCGGCGAAATACTGGAAGACATTGACCGCGCGCTCATCTACCCGGCAAAACAGTTCGTCATGCCGTCAGAAATGGTGCATAATGCGTTAGGCGCAATCAGGGAAGAGCTTGAAAACCGGCTGGAATACTTCAGAAGCGCGGGTAAAATAATGGAAGCCGAGCGGCTAAAAACCCGCGTTGAGTACGATATCGAGATGCTTACCGAAATGGGCTACTGTTCCGGCATCGAAAATTATTCCGCCATTCTTGCTGGGCGCAAACCGGGGGAATCTCCCGATACGCTGGTGGATTATCTTCCCCAAAGGCATTTGACATTTATCGACGAAAGCCACGTTACCCTTCCGCAGCTCGGCGCAATGTACGCCGGAGACAGAAGCCGCAAGCAGAGCCTTGTGGATTACGGTTTCCGCCTTCCGTGCGCTTTGGACAACCGCCCTCTTCGTTACGATGAATTTGCCCAACGGCTGGACAAAACCGTGTTTGTTTCCGCAACTCCGGGCAAGACGGAAATTGAACAGTCGGCGCGGGTAGTTCAACAGGTAATACGGCCCACCGGCCTTCTTGATCCGGAAATTGAAGTGCGCCCGAGCGAGGGCCAAATGGAAGATATTTACGGAGAAGTGCAGAAACGAATTAAGGCCAAAGAGCGGTCGCTTATCCTCACGCTGACAAAAAAAATGGCGGAAGACCTTACCGATTATCTTTCTGGGCTTGGGCTGAAAGTCCGGTACATTCACAGCGAGGTTGAGACAATTGAACGCGTGGAAATACTAACCCAATTGCGGCAGGGTGAATTTGACATACTTGTCGGAATCAATCTGTTACGCGAAGGCATCGACCTTCCCGAAGTTTCTTTCATAGCGATTCTTGACGCGGATAAAATAGGTTTTTTGCGGTCTCTGACAAGCCTTGTTCAGATTATCGGGCGGGCGGCGCGTAATGCGGCGGGCAAGGTAATCATGTACGCGGACCGCATGAGCGAGGCTATGGAAAAGGCGATTGCGGAAACCAACCGCCGCCGTGAAATTCAAGTCGCTTACAATAAAAAGCACGGCATCACTCCCGCCACAGTGAAAAAGGCAATCGCCGACATTCTGACCCGCCATATCGAAGAGGCGGATGACTCTGCGGCAAGCGTTATCGAAGTGCTGAAAAAATCCTACAATGTGTTGGTCCCCGCCCAGCGCAAACAGCTGATAAAAGCCCTTGAAAACGAAATGCTCGAACACGCCAAGAACCTTGAGTTTGAACAGGCGGCGGCGATTAGGGATGAGATTGCCAGAATCCGAAACGCGGATTAAAACTATTTTCCCAGAATGAGGAGCGTCTTGGGATCGAGCTTCATCGCGGCATATTTGGAAATAACGGAATCTCTGTCTTTGGAAATTGAAAGTTCGACATGATCCTGTTTGGGATAGAGAACAATTATTACATCAATACTGCCGGCAAAATCACTGATAACAAGGGGAATGTTTTCCTTGTCGTACTGTTTTTCGTCTTTTATGGAACAGCTGTACCAGATGCTGACGCCCAGTTCTATAGCGAAATTTTTAACTCCGGCAATGCTTTCCTTGCTGGTGCGGGAAAAATCAAAGCCGTCAATAATAATCGATTCCGCCTTGAACCCGCCTTCTATCATCATTGCCCGTAAACTTCTGATAATCTGCTCTACTGTTACTCCGTCCTGGTTAAAATTCATCAATACTCGGTTTTTAACAATTTCGTTTTTTATTTCCGCCGTGTTTTCAAGGTCTTTGCCGTGAACGGCTTTATTTATAATTTCTTCAAAAATATCCTCATACCAGACAGGTACATAATGCGTATGCTGGGTAAAAGATACATGGATTACCTTTTTTTCCTGGAGCAGTTTGTCAAGGGCAAGCTGTACAAGAACCGATGTTTTTCCCACTCCGTTCGGAGAAGCGATTATTCCGATTTCACCCGCCTTTAACCCGCCGTTAATGGATTGTTCAAATATGCGGATGGGGCTTCTCTGTATTAATTCACTTATTATCATTTTTAACCTCATGTAGAGTATAGTAACTTAACGGATAAATGTAAAGGTAAAAATAAAGGCCAAAAAAGGGGAAATGGGGAGATAAGGCCGTTAAATTCTCGTTATTTTTTATCTCTTGAAAGGTACTGCTGTGTCAGGTCTGATACAACTTTCTGCAAAGAATCGTTAAAATTTTTCACATAGATCATCGTTTCATTGTTTGACAATCCTTCAGGAAGAAAAAATTGATACGGCTCTACGCCGAACGCCGTTGAAAGTTTCGCAAGAGTTTTTGCCGATACTCCTTTTTTGCAATTTTCAATGTCATTTATAAAATTGTGCGTAAGACCTGTTTTTAAAGCGAGATTTAACTGTGAAGTATGATGAAGCGTCCTTAAGCGTTTTATGTTGCTGCTGATCAGTTTGTAGATGTAATGTTCGTTGATTTTACCGCTCATTACTTTATTTTCGTTTTTTGCCTGTTATATGCAAATAACTGGCGGCGTATTTTATGCCGCTTGAGGTTTACATCGGAAAAAAAGCCTGTTTTTCGGAATTTTGAGTTGTTCGGGCATTTCCGTTCCCGAATAAACGTCCTGCCTAACGGCGCGTTTCGGGAGGCATCCCGCTTAATATCAGTATTTCAGGACGGTATTCAAAGTGCATGGTGTCAAAGTACAGCCACTTGCCGCCCCAAATAAAACCGTATCTTTCAAACGCTTTTATGACAGCGGCGGGAGGATGATACCTTTCGTTATACGAAATATTCCACCAGTCCGCTTTTCTGTTGGAAGCCCATAGCCAGTATGTTTCCTTTCCGCCGTAGGATTTTTGAAGAATGTCAATCGCCAGCCCGTATGAATGATATGAGCGCGACTGTGTATCGGCAATATTTCTCCATACCCATCCTTCAAGCGAAGAGATGTTATTCATCCATGTCCGAACCTGCTGATCGTTTCTTGATGAAGCGATGATCTGTTCTTCCACAAGCGACAGGTTTTCCAGTATAAGATAATGAACCGTAACAGGGTATCCCAGAAAACGGATGCTTTTTACCCTCTCATACGATTCATTTTGGTTGTGCGCCCTCCAAAGATCGTCAAAAAAATGCGATGATCGGCGCGGCGGATTTTGGTTTCTGCTGCTTGCCATGCTGCGGAAACGCGCCGCTTCCTCGGCAGTCGGAGTCTTCCAGGGAGGCAATTCCGCCTGATAATTGTAAAAAGGCTGAGGGGTGTAATTTCCCGCGCCTGCCAGCAGGTTTTCCGGCAAAAGTTTTCCCTCTGAAAAAAAATACCATGTTCCCCTCATAAGGACAGCCCAGTCGCTGTGCCCCGCAGCCGCGCGGAATTCCACCCTTTCAATTTGCTGCGGATAAGCGGAAGCAAGAGCCCTCATTACCTGTTCGGCCCTTGACGGCTCGGTTCTTGCCTGCACCTGATTTGCCTGCACCGTCTGATTTGCCTGCGAGATAACATCGGCTTTAGGAACATTCTCCTGACTCCCCAATGAAAAAACGTTTACTGAGGTAACCGCAAAAACTACAATTGCTATTTTAAAATTAATTTTCATTTATTTCCTGTATATCTTTAAATAACGCATTTATTATAATACAATATTCCGATATGGGGAATCTTGTCCGACACGGCGTCGAAATGTATAAACAAACCATTAATCTGAAAAATGAACCAAAAACCGAAGATCAGGAGCAGGGTGTTTTTTTTGAAAACAGGACCGGTGAGCCTAAAATCGCCGGTGAATTCATAAAAACCACAAAAACCCCAAAATTAGAAAAAGTTTCGCAGCCGGAATCAAAATACCGGCGTGTGGCTAAATTCCTCATTATTATAGGAAGCGAACAGGCGGCCGGAATCCTTTCGGAGCTTGACCTTGAACAGGTTAATGAAATTTCAAAAGAAATCGCGCTGGTCAAAACAATCAGGCCGGAAGAAAGGGATGAAATTCTTGAAGAATTCCATTCGCTTTTTACAAACCTGAACCTGCAAGCTTACCGTTTCCCCGGTTCTTCCCATGGAGGCATAGAAACCGCCCGCCGTATACTTTACGCCGCAAAAGGGCCGGAAAAAGGCGAGGAGATTATAAACAGGGCAATTCCGGAATCCAAAGAAAATCTTTTTGGTTTCATGGAAGAATTTTCCCCTGAACAGATTGTTTCGCTATTAAAAGATGAGAGCGAACAGACAACGGCGCTTATCCTTTCCAGGCTGCAGCCGAAACTTTCCGCAGGGACATTGAGCAAGCTTCCGCAGAAAAGCAAATCTGAAGTTTTAAAGCGAATGGCGTATAAAAGCGAAATTTCTCCCGAAGTGCTTGAACAAATCGCGGCCGCGCTGAAAGAAAAAGCCAGAAACATTTCCGCGGGGGCGAACGACATAAAAATTGACGGCATGCAGGCGTTAGCCGCCATTCTGAAACAGGGAGATTATTCTTTCGGCGACAAGATAATCGGCGATCTTGAAAAAACAAGCCCGGACATCGGGAAAAATCTTAAAGAAAAGCTGTATACTCTTGACGACATTATCAATACTGTTGACAAACCGATACAGGAAAAACTTTCAATGATGACGGAACAGGAAATAGCGGTTTTACTCAAGGGGCGGGAAAAGGAATTCAGTGAAAAAATACTGTCCTGTGTTTCGGCGGGACGCAGAAAACTAATCCGCGAGGAATTTGAAATTATGGGAGCCGTACCTAAACGGGACTGCGACGCCGCGGCGGGCGAATTCCTTTCATGGTTCAGGAAAGCCCGTGAAAACGGCGAGATAATACTTTACAGCGATGAGGATGTGTTTATATGAAAAATGTACAAAAAACAAATTTAAAAAAAGGGCAGAAGCTGGACAGCGGATTTGTCATTCTTGACATAGTTGATCTGGAAGAGCTTAACGCCGAAGGAATCTGGGCGAAACATGAAAAGTGCGGCGTTGAGGTTTTCCATGTATTGAATGACGACAGCGAAAATCTCTTTTCATTTGCCTTCGCGACAAGTCCGAAAGACAATACAGGCGCGCCCCATATTCTGGAACATTCCGTTTTATGCGGGTCAAAGAGCTATCCGTTAAAAGACGCGTTTATTGTCCTTGCGCAGGGAAGTTTGCAGACTTTCCTAAACGCGATAACTTTCCCCGACAAGACGGTATATCCGGCAAGCTCAACCAATGAGCATGATTACTTTAATTTGATGTCGGTGTACGGCAGCGCGGTTTTTGAACCTCTGCTTCCCGAGTGGACTTTCATGCAGGAAGGGTACAGGCTTGAGTTCGATAAAAACGGCAAGCTCTCAATTACCGGTGTCGTTTACAACGAAATGAAAGGCGCGTATTCCTCACTTGATACTTATGCCGGTCATTGGTCGGTAAAATCAATCATGACAGGTACGCCCTACGATTTTGAATCGGGCGGCGACCCTCAGCATATTCCCGAATTAACATGGGAAGGATTAAGAGAATTCCACCGCAGCCGTTATTCTCCGGCAAATTGCAGGGTTTTTCTCGCGGGAAATATCCCTACGGAAAAACAGCTTTCATTTTTAAATGAACGCTTTTTCGGTAAATTTACAGACGGAGGAAAAGCCTGCGAACCCGTCAAAAAAGCCGAACGCTGGAATGAGCCGAAGAAACTCCATATACCCTGTCCTGCGGGCGGAGAACAAAAATCGACAATTTTTATTTCATGGCTCTGCAACGACGTTACCGACATTTACGAGAATATCGCGCTTGCCGCCCTTACGGAAATTCTTCTTGGGCATGACGGCTCTCCGCTTACACGCACGCTCATTGAATCCGGACTTGGAGAGGATATAACTCCGGTATCGGGCTTTGAGAACGAGATTCGGGAAACGCTGTTTGTGGCGGGGTTAAAGGGAGTTGACGGAGACGCGCGGCAAAAAGGGGAAGAGGTTGAAGCCCTCATAATGGGCGAACTGCGCAAACTTTACAGCGAAGGCATTCCGCCGCAGGAAATTGAAGCCGCTCTTCTTTCGATGGAATTCTCACAGCGGGAAATCCGCAGGTCTGCCGGGCCGTTTTCTCTTGTCTGGATGCGCCGTTCGCTGCGTACATGGCTGCACGGCTGCAACCCCTGGGAAGGCCTGCTTATTCTTCCTTCTATCGCAAAAATAAAAGAAAATCTTTCAAATGATAAAAGGTACTTTGAATCGCTTATAAAAAAATATTTTCTGGATAACCCGCATCACGCGCTTGTCATACTTGAGCCGAAAGAAAATTTTTTGCCGGAACAGGAAGAAAAACTGGGCTCTGTTCTTGCAGAAACCGAAAAAAAGATGAGCGAAGAAGAACGTCAAACTATTCATGAAAAAGCCAAAGACCTTCAAAGGATTCAAAATGAAGCCGACAGCCCTCAGGCGCTTGCGTCAATACCGCATCTTTCACGCAGCGACCTAACCGTAGGTGACGATTCCATTCACCGCCGGCATGAGGATTTAAAAGGAGTTCCCGCCCTTTACCATGATCTTTTTACCAACGGCATTACATATACAGACCTTGCGTTTCCTGTTGATGTTTTAAACGCAGAAGATTACCTGTGGCTGCCGTTCTTTTCCAGAGTAACCGTTTCTTCAGGACTTCCCGGAATGGATTACGGCGAAGTGTCAAGTTTGCTCGCGCGTACCGCGGGCGGATTTATAGCGATGCTGCATACCGGTTCCGCCATGCCCGGCATAGATCGTTTTTTAAAAACCGCTTCCGGGAATTTTGATTTGGCCGGAAGGGACTGGTTAATTTTCAGGTTAAAGTGCCTTGATGAAAAAATCGCTCCGTCTCTTGACCTCGCGCTGCGCCTTATAAGCGAAGCGGATTTTACAGATCACAGGCGTATTAAAGACCTTGCTCTGGAGATGAAAAACGAAATTGATTCCAACCTTGCGCCGATGGGGCATCATTACGCGTCCGGCAGGGCAGGACGGAGAAATTCAATTTCAAAAAAAACCGAAGAAACATGGAGCGGCATTTCCCAGATTGAATTTGTCCACCGTCTTGCAAAAACGGAAATTGCGGAAATAGCGGACAAACTGGAATATTTGCGCAAAAAAATCACAGGTTCGGGGCTTATTGCCAATGTTACGGGCAGCGCCCTTGATAAAGCGGGAGCGGAACTTGCGCAAAGGTTCGCCCGATTCGGCCCGCCTGTTAACCGTATTGAAAAAGCGCGGGAAATCCGCCCTGCCGCAAATACCGCCGCGGAAGTTTTCGCGTCACGGTCTTTGCAGGTAGGCTTTGCCGCTCTTACCTATAATGCCGCCGCCTTTGATACAAAAGAACAGCTTGCGGAAACAGTTCTGGCGCATCAGCTTTCAACAGGGGCGTTATGGGAAAATATCCGCATGAAGGGAGGAGCTTACGGGGCTTTTTTAAACAGCGACAGTTTTGAAGACTGCCTGTCTTTCGCTACATACCGCGATCCCGGCCCGCTGCGCTCGCTTGAGACAATTTCCGCAATACTGAAAGACACATCGCACGGTAAATGTACGGAAGATCATCTGGTAAAATCTATTATTGGCTGTTATGCAAGAGAAATAAGGCCCCGTACAAACGTAGAAAACGGACTTGTCGATTTTTACAGGTTTCTTTACGGTATCGAAGAAAGTTACCGCAGGCGGAAACTTGAACGTCTTATTTCCGTTTCCGTTGAGGATATCGCGGATGTCTATGCATCTCTGGGCTTAAGAACCGAATCGGGCAAAGTTGTCATTGCGGGCGTAAAAACGGCGGAACAGGCGGCAAAAACTCTGGGGACGGAAGCGCAAATGCTGCCTGTATAAGCGGTTATTTTTCTCTTCTAAGAGATTCCCTGAATAATTTATCCGCGTTTATTTTTTCATCCACGCCGAATACAGGAACCAGGCCTTCATCCTTTACGCTTCGGAAAAGAGGCCCGGAACGGTTTTCGTATGCCCAGGAATTTTCGTCATTTACCAGATAATCCAATATAGTAACTATCGACAATGAGAAAAGGATAATTGTTGCGTTGATTCTTCTTTCGGGAGCCAGCAATACCTCAAGCCGTTTTGATATTGGATTGGGAATTTGAAAATTGTAATTCTCCCATGGGTTATTAATTCCGTTGCACGGAGCTTTGGCTGCCGCTCCTCCGGCGTGATACCCTTGCTCAATACCAGCTGCAACAGCGGTAAGGACTTTCCTGATTTTTCTTACCATGGCATAAACAGAAATAACATCGTTCTTTTGAAACGGAGGAGGCCCAAGGGCTTCAAACTTATAATACGGAAGAAAATAAAGCCGCCTGATCCAATGGAGTTCATTCATGATTTTTTTTGCGTACGGCGACATTCTTGTATCTCCGGAATTTTCCAGCATGCGGCAATATTCCGTTAAACGCGGAAGATAATCCCTGGTGAAACTGTCCTCTATGTACCTTCGCCAGTTGTTTAATACATCAGATATATCATTGGTAATATTCAATAAACTGCCGTCAGAGCCGACAACAGTACCAAAACTGACATAACGCAGTCCGATAAAAAGATCATCCAGTATATTCGCAAATATCGCCACCTGCTGTACGGGGTCTGTCGGAGCGATTAATTCATAACCGCCCTTTAAGCTGTACAAATTGACAAAATACGGATAAAGATCGGGAAATTGCTCCAGTTTTTCCCAGCCTGCTTTCGGGAAGAGCGTTTCAAGGGCGTTCCTGCCGCGTTCCATATTTTTTTGTTCGTTTCTCGCGGCTTCCTGTCTTGCTTTACGTTCAATTACCTTAGGATCATTGGGGTCTTCATCCGGTTCTCCCGGGTTTTCTCCGTTGGCTGTTTCACCGCCTTCAGCTTCTTCCGCTTCTTCGCTTAAATTTTTCTGCAGAGTTTCAACGTCAAGCCTATCCAATTGCTGCGGGCTTAGATCGTCTGAATTAAGCTGCATAGCTTCCGTAACATTTAAAAAAGCCATGTAACGCCTGCGCCTTTCAATAAAGAAACGCTCGTAAGGAATAAAACGGTCTGATATAAGTTTCATTAACAGCGGATAAAGACCGTATTGAACATTCTGCCGTATATCCGAAATAAAAGTTATAATATTCCGAATAATTTCCTGATATTTTTCTTTTGCGTTCATCGGGCTTTCTATATACAGTATTTTGTAAACAAGCTTAAAGGCCGTCTTCAGGCTCTCAGAGTTCAAATCATCAAGCATGAACAGCGGCTTGTAAATTTCTCTTAATATAAACGCAAAATCAGTAACCCTTACACTGCGGGGACGAGCCTGTAAATCCGCCATGTCTGACGCGATTTGTTCTATATTCCAGTTACGCAGCACATCAAGTATTTTGTAAACAAACAATGACGATCTTTTAAGCTGGGTGTTGCGTTTTATATTGTTTTTGGGAAAAAGATTCCTTGTCGAAGTAACCAGTCTTTCAACTTTATTATAGTATTCGTTCATGCGTTTTGTAACAAAACGCGGACTTACAAGGTCGACAGGTTCTTTAAAAAAAGAAAACATCGAACTTAATACCTGCATCGGAGTTTTTATTTCAAAAACAATCTGACCGGCATACTGATCGATCTTAACTCTCTCTCTGTAACGAAGCCGCGCCGGAACTGCGGGATCATCGCCGGGATATGTCTCCGTAAATTTCGTTTTAACTTTAACAGGCGAATCTTCATCGGAATCAGCCACGTCTACCCTGCGTATAACCCTCTTGCCGCCTGACGGAGCGGCATTTGCGCCGCCGCCGCGTTTAAAAGTTCTTTTTATTTTTGAGGCATCCACTTCCTCTTCTTTTTCTACGCCTACTTCACCGCCTAAAGCATCCGCTATCCTTTTTGCCTCGGCAGCGTCCGACACGCCTAATTTTTCACGTACACGATGGAGTTCACCCGGCGCGTAAATTGCGTTTTTCTTTTGATTAGTTACACCCATAAATTTATTTTCTCTCCAATTCCAAACAGGTTTTTAACCTGTATTTTTTCACCGTCTTTGTTTACCAGCATCCCGTTGAAATTCCCAAGGGGAGCGATAAATTCGGCCTTTGTAAAAAAAAGTTTTACTCCGCTTCTATTCAATTCCTTCGGCGTAAATGTCAAATCGACCATGCCTTCTACATCCTGAATGATCCAGTCGTTATCAGGGCCGTTAGGCATTGTAACAAGCACCGGCGGCAATGGGGTTAATTTCCCGTCCACCCATAAGGCGTTTTCATTGCTCTTGTTTGTATCTCTTGTTTGATTTTCGGCAATATGAAACCCAAACCGCCTGTTTTTCTCATCAAAACCCATAGCGCTGCAAACGGTGATATTTGTGCTGTAAGGGTAAAAACCCTTGTAATCACAAAAAAAACCGGAACAATTCTCCTGGTTCAGGTTGATATGCCGTCCGCCCAAAACAATATCCCCGCGTACCGGAGTAAACGCCTTATACGCGCAGATTGCCCTCTGAGCGGTAATCCCCATAGAAACCGCAATAGGCGTAACATCCCTTCTGGATAAATTGTACGCAAGGTGAATGGTAAGCGAAGGCCTGCGGCGGGCGGCCTCAATGTTAATGTCCAGTTTAACAGTATCAGCGTCAAGCCAACTGTGAATATGGAAATAAAAACCGGCTGAATGACTGTCTACCGAAGAATTTGCCAAACTCTGGGGAAGCCGCCTGCCTGATCCCGGCTTCACCATTCTGAAAATAAATTTTTCGCCGCTTTCCTTGTCATAAACAAGAACCTGCGTTACTCTGTACAACTTTAAATTACAGAAAATCGCCTCCAGCATAAGGCAGTCATTCTGGACGCTGAAACACTGCCATTCTTTAATCCGGTAGTCCCTTGCCCAGCGGGGCATGGGGTAACGGTACGGATTTATAACTTCCAGCAAATCGACCTTTTCAAAAGCCCTGTCCCATGTTCCGGTAACGGGAATGCCGTCTTCAATGGGCGAGGCTCTCGGAGGCAGAATTTCCCTAGTATACATCTATGCAGATTTTACCATATTTTCGGTTTATTGGCGAATCAACTTTTTATACGCATCAACAGATTATCAGTTTTAATCAAAAAAAAGACGCAGTTCGGCGCGGAACGCGGCCTGTCCGCCGTCTTTTTTCCGCCCTTCAAACGCAAAGACTTTTTCGGTATTCCCGCCGCCTATCTGCGCGGACAGGATTTCGGCAGTTTCGCCGCCGAGAATTTCATTCAGGTAGTTAATGTCAAAACGCATTTTATTCGCTTTTTCCAGCGTTTGAGGATCAAGGGCGTCTTCTATCCATTGAATATAACGTACATTGTTTACATGACCGTTATAATCAACGTCTGTGTAGAGAGCCTTTCTTTCGGCGGCAAATTGCAGATTACTTCGTTCAGCAAGAGCGGCAGTCCCGTTTGCGTCGGGCGGAAGAGCGTCCAGCCCTTCGTTTTGGGGCAGACTGTCCATAATGGACTGAGGCCGCAGCGGGCGGCGTTTTTCCATGTCCAGAATTATCCACGCGCTGCGGGCGGACACTGCCGCCTTGTCATCCTTGCCGCGTATATCGTAATTACGGATGGCGAAGAGTTTCTCGCCTCCTCTGGGCCAGCTTCGGACGGTAACGGTTTCCAAATAATCCGGACGCCTGTCCACAAGTACGGACATTCGTGAAAGAATCCATACCTGACCTGTCCTTGCCATATCTTCTCTTCCAACTCCCAGATTTTCCGCGTGGCAGATTGCCGTTTCCTGAAAAAATTGAAATACCGCGTCCAGAGTCAGTCTGTCCGATCTGTCAATTGCCCCGAAGCGCACAGGAAAAGTTTCCTGCCAGATATCCACAATCCCCGATTCTTTCGGGTTAGCCGGATTACAAATCATTATTTCCCGCCTTATTCAATTTTTGCTCCGTTTTTTTCCTTAAGATAATTCTGGGTAAGTGAATAAGAATTCCGGACGCGGCATAAATCATAAAAATTATGAAAATAATATTTTGAGGGTAAACAACAATCAGTATTATCAGTACGATTAATAAAGCAAATAATTCGATAGTCCTAATTCTGGTCAGCTTCATTTTCTTAAAGGACATATAGGGAATATTGGAAACCATGAGAAATGAAAGAACCACAATTACAACAGGCATTACATTAAAAAAAACAGGCATAAGTTCCATTAACGCGGGAATTGTCTTAAAATTAAGCGCGTACTCTTCCGGTATTAGAAGCTGATAACTCAATACAAAGGAAAGTATAACGCCCGCCGACGCCGGTGTCGGAAGGCCGACAAAATGTTTGTGAATCTCCCCGCTTTGCGCCAGTACGTTAAAACGCGCAAGACGCAAAGCGCAGCAAAGCACATAAAGCACGGCAATGGATATGCCTATTTTTCCCATCGTGTTCAGCACCAGCATATACATCATTACGGCGGGCGCTACACCGAATGAAATAAGATCGCTTAATGAATCAAGCTGCATTCCGAACTCGCTGGTCGTTTTTGTCATTCTGGCGATTCTGCCGTCAAGAATGTCGCAGGCCAGCGCGCCGATTAAAAACCACGCGGCCTGAATAAAATTGCCGTGGATAGAGGAAAAAATCGAAAGGATTCCGAATGTCATGTTTCCGCACGTAAACAGAGAAGGAAGAATAAAAATCCCTTTTTTTAATTTATTTTTTTCTATCTGGACTTTCGGCACGCTTATTCTGCGTATCCTTTTCGGTCTTTGCGATAATTTTCTTAATGTTAATTTTTTTATTTTCATTTTTTTGCCATTACAGTAATACCCGCCCTGGTTTTATCGCCCGGTTTTACTGCTGTCTGCGCCTTTTTTGGAATGTGAAGGTCAACCTGGGAACTGAACTTAATCATCCCGATTTTATCTCCCGCTTTCAGGTTATCTCCGGATTTAACCCATGAAACGCACCTGCGCGCAACAAGCCCGGCAACCTGTTTTACGGTATACGTTCCGTCTTCGCCCTGTATTGTAAAAACATTTTGTTCATTTTCAATATGCGCGCTCGGATTCCATGCCGGAAGAAATTTCCCACTCTTGTGTTTAACATCCGTAACTGTCCCGCTCACGGGAGCCCGCTGCAAATGAACGCTGAAAACGGAAAGGAACACCCTTATGATTTTTTCATCCCCTTCTTCAGTTACTTCCATTACAGTTCCGTTGCATGGGGAGAGAATTATTCCGTCCCCCTGCGTGATCTCAATTTCAGGGTCTCTGAAGAAGAAAACGCAGAATAAAGAAAAAACTATTAACACGGAGCCAAGCGTCATGCAGGTAACGGCTGCGGGCCGTAATTTCAGAAACACAGAAATAATTATCAGCGCCAAACCTGCCGCAAAGGAACAAAAAATAAAAGGATATCCTTCTTTAAGAACAGACATTTATACCTCAGCCTAATACTACAAAAAAGGAACGAATTCTGCAATACAGCGAATATTGTAAATAATTTCCATTTAGGATAATTTCTTATATGAGTAAATCAATGAGCAAGGGAATTATCTACGCTGTTCTGGCATATTTTTTATGGGGAATCCTTCCGCTGTACTGGAAATTACTTGATGCGGTAAATCCTCTGCATATACTCGGTTTTAGAATTATCTTTTCTTTTTTCATTGTAAGCGGAATTCTTTTTTCAAAGAAAAATTTTTCATGGCTGTATATTTTTAAATCGAAAAAAGAGGGATTATTATTGATACTTGCGGCGTTAACCATCAGTTTCAACTGGGGGCTTTTTATTTGGGCAGTCAATATGGGGCACAATATTGAGATGGCATTGGGCTATTACATTAACCCGCTGATTTCTGTTGTATTGGGCTTGTGCGTATTCAGGGAAAGAATCAACTTGCTGCAGACGATTGCCTTTTTACTGGCTGTAACAGGCGTTGTGATTTTAACTGTCATTACAGGTTCACTGCCCTGGATTTCACTTGCTCTTGCGTTTAGTTTCGGACTGTACGGCCTTATAAAAAAAGCGGTTAAACTTTCAGCCCTTGAATCGCTTGGAAGCGAAACATTAATAGCTTCTCCGTTAAGCCTGATACTGCTCTTTAGTTCATTCGGAACAGGCGGAGAATTTATTTATCCTGAAGGACTCTTATACCTAAAGGGACTTCCGGCGTTTACTTTAGTTATGCTTCTGTTATGCGGAATAGTAACTGCGCTTCCCCTATACCTGTTCGCAAAGGGCGTAAAATTACTTCCTCTTTCAACATTCGGCTTTTTACAGTTTTTAGCTCCATCTTTGAATTTGTTAACAGGCGTATTTATTTTCCGCGAATCTTTTCCGGCTTACAATTTTATTGTTTTCGGATTTATCTGGGCCGCAGTAATTATTTATATTGTGAGTTTGTTTTTCACGGGAAAATTGAAATCATAACAGCGGCGCGATTATTGAGGTATGACAATCTCCGAAGCCGCGTTACCGTCCCTTGAATAGATTCTGCGCGGATTATGCGGGTCTACAAAACGCTGGCCCCTATGTATAAATACATATTGATACACGCCGGGCGGAAGCGGGATTACGATAGAGTAAACGCCGGCAGGTCCTTCCTTTAATTCATACATAAAAGGGTCCCACCCGTTAAAATTACCGGCTACCGTAACGGATTCTCCGGGAGGCCCTAAAAATGTAAAATTAAGACCCTGCGGCAGACCGTTTAACGGGTTATAGTTCGCGGGTCTTGCGGGTATGGACAGCACCGACATTGAAAGTCCGGAAACAGGGTCTTTGCGGGTTTTGGGGTTAACAGGGTCAATAGTCCACAACCCGTTAATAACAAGTCTGTATTCAAGCTCTTTTAAATTATCGGGAACCTGGTAAACATAGAATTGAAGCCCCGAATCTTTGTACGGAGAGGGGGTTTTTTCACCCGGCAGAATAACAGGATCAGAGAAGTCTTGAGGAACGACAATCTGCCTGAACCAATACACAGGGGAAAAATTTTCATGGGCAAACGCAACCCCTATATTCCTGATACTTGAGGCAGCGGTAAAAATAACGAAATTTTCATGAATAACAGGCGCCTCAGGTTCATGGATAGTCAGCAGACGGTTAATGATGTCATAGGTTTCCCAGTCGGCAGACCATGAAAAAGACGCTATTATAATGAAAAGAACGCATATTCCAATCGTTTTCATACATTCTTTACAATTATCGGTCGATATATAATTATCTTAATATGCCTTCATTAAACGCGCTTGGCGAGTTTAAATTCTCATTCAGTAATATAGCAAACGAAAAAAATGATCTGGCGTCTAAAAATTTACCATATAACGACCTAACTCTCCCGACTGTAGAAGCGCCGGAGATGGATTATTCCCGTCCTGCGCCTCCCTCTGCCGCCGCTTCCGCCCCTGCTCCCGCTGAAACCGCCCCTGCCGACATTGCTCCAGCCCCCGGAGGCCTTGATTTCAGCGATTTTGCCGCTCCGGTTGATTCAATTTCTCATTTGGATGAACCTCCGTCCATTGACGATCTTTTTTCTGATTTGGTCCAGCCGTCTTCTGTTACCGATACCCAATCTTCCGCTATCGACGAACATTTTCCCGCTGCTGAGGATGAACAATCCGGTCCTGACGAACAGCCTCCGGTTTCAAACGATCAATTTTCCGCCGCTGACGATGATCTTTTCGGCTCTGAAGAGCCGTCTGCCTCCGCTGACGAACAGGCGCTTTCTGATGATTTTTTTAACAATTTAGGCTCAACGCCGCCGGAAGAGACCCCTGATACTGACGATTTCTTAAGCAACGACGATTTTTCCGTTCCTTCACAAGAACCTGCCACGGATAGTTCTTTTGACACAAGCGATCTTCCGGATTTTGGAGAGCAACCTGCCGCAGAAAGCTCCTTTGACACAGGCGACCTTCCGGATTTTGGAGAACAACCTGCCGCGGACAGCTCCTTTGACACAAGCGACCTTCCGGATTTTGGAGAACAACCTGCCGCGGACAGCTCCTTTGACACAAGCGATCTTCCGGATTTTGGAGAACAACCTGCCGCGGACAGCTCCTTTGACACAAGCGATCTTCCCGATTTAGGGGAACAACCTGCCGCAGACAGTTCTTTTGAGACAGGCGATCTTCCTGATTTAGGGGAAGAAACTCCATCTGATTTGCCAATTGAAGAACCAGGTCATGAAGATGCAGCTGAAGACAGCATTGACATGGGAGGCGAAAGCTTCAATACCAATGATGCCTATAACAAAAGCGATGAAAATCCCTTCGGCGATTTTGATGCCGCTCCCGATTTCGGAGAACCAAGCCGTGAAGATGCCGCTGAGGACAGCATTGACATGGGAGGCGAAGCTCCCGAACCGGGCGCAAGTTCCGATTTTGACAGCCCTCTGCCCGATACGGACTTCCCCAGCACGGATTTTGACAGCCCCCTGCCGGATACGGATTTTCCAAGTACGGATTTAGGCTCCGATTTTGAAACTCCTTTGCCCGACACGGATTTTTCGCCGGACAGCGTACTTCCGGCAGACGCTGATTCAAGCGGCGCGGACAGCGAAAGTTTTGGGGATTTTAGCGCCGATTTCGGCAGCGACTTTGCTTCCGAGTCAATTGAACTTGAAAATGAATTAGGCGCGCCGGACGCGGGATTAGGCAGCGAAGGTTTTAAAGACTCGGATTTGGGAGGCGATGATTTCGCCCTTCCCGGTCTTGAAGAAATTTTTGATAAATCAAAAACCGACACAACGCCGAAACCCGCGCCCAAAAAAGGACTCTTTAAAAGAAAAAAAGCAAAAACTGACGATCTGCCGGAAGCCGAAGCCGGTATAGATGAAATTCGCCTGTCGCAGAATGATCTTGACAAGTTATTAAAAACGCTTGCCGCTTACCCTCTTAACCTGAGAATTGTCTGCGAAGAAATGATCGCCGAACAGGTGCTGCTGCCCCAGCAGTTGTCAAAATTAGTCCGTATGCTGGTAAACGGCGCTCCCGTAAGGGAAATGGCCGCGCTGGCGCAGGAAATTACCGGCAAACCGATTGTAATTCCGAAGAGTTTTGAAAAAATGACCGGCGCGGCATTTGAAGCCGAGCAGTCGAGTTTTGCGTATATCTTTATCCATAACTTCCTTCCGGTATTAAGATTATTTGCCATTATCGCGGCATTGGCAGCGTCAGTTTTTTACCTGAGTTACCGGTTTATTTATATTCCGATTAAGGCCGAAGGACTGTACAAACGCGGTTATGAACGCATTCCGGCGGGAGAGTATCAGCGGGCGAACCAGCTTTTCAATGAAGCGTTCCTGACTCACCGAAACAAAAAATGGTTTTACCGGTACGCCGAAGCATTCAGGGACGAGCGCCGTTATCTGCTTGCCGAAGAAAAATACGATGAACTTTTAAGGTACTATCCAAGGGATAAAAAAGGCGTTTTGGATTACGCCCATCTGCAAACATATTATTTATTGAATTATGACAAGGCAAACAGGCTTTTGCAGCAGCAGCTTCTTGATTATGCGCCTAACGATTACGACGGCCTTCTCGCGGCCGGAGACAACTTCCTTCTCTGGGCAGATTCCGATCCTTCAAAATATTACGACAAATATGAAGACGCGCGGTTTATGTACGCAAGGGTTCTTGAGCTGTACGGATGGCAGGTTCCTGTCGCGGAGCGTATGCTGAGATATTTTATCCGTACAGACAACCTGAAAGAAGTTCTTTATATGAGGATATGGTTTGAAAACGACACAAGGCGAGTGCTTTCTCCCGCGTCTCTCGCTGAACTCGGCGGTTATCTTCTTGACAAGCAGCTTGCGGTTGCAAACGGGGAAGTTAAGGGAGTGCCGGACCCGTACATCGACAGCATCGAAAGCGTGCGCGATATGCTTTTAAAGGCGGTCAGGGGAGAACCCACACTGCCGGAACCTCACTATCATCTTGCCCGTTATTATAACAACCTCGGCAATACTTACGAAGAACGGCTGACCCTTGAAAACGCGATTCGCGCGTTTGATCTTGCGCAGACCGAAACTGTACGCCGGCGACAGTACCGTGTTGATACCCATTACAGATACGCCAATCTGCTAATTAACAACAGGGAATTTTTCCCTGCCGAAGAACAACTGGTAAGGGGTATACAGCTTTACGAAGATTTCCTTTCCAGAAACCTGATCTCCGCCGGTCCTCAGCTGGGCAAGCTGTATGCAGTGAAAGGCGATCTGGAATACTTTGTAAAATCCGGCGATATAAACGCCGTTCTTGACAATTACCGTCTTGCCGAAAGATACGGTTACGCTCCCCCCGAAATTCAATACCGTATGGGGGCTGCCTATTACAATCTTCAGGACTGGAGAAACTCGCTTGAATATATGTTTAAGGCGGCCGCCGAACTGCCGTTGAACAGGCGTCTACTCTACGCTCTTGGAAACGTAACTTATCAGCGCGGAGACTATTTTGCGGCGCAGGGGTATTACGACCGTCTCCTTGACACACTGGAAAGCCAGCGTGTAAGACTGCCCGTACTCCTTCCTAACGACAACCCCCAGTTCCTTGAGTTGGGAGAACGCATGATGATGGCGCGGAACAATGCCGGAGTTGTTTACGAGGCTCTTGCCGAACAGACAGGCAACCGCGAATTCCGTTCAAAAGCGATGTCTTTATACGCCGAATCCGCCCGCGCGTGGGACGCAATAACCCGCGATCCCGAAACAATGATAAGGTCGCGCGTTGTCGGCACTCCCGGTTCTCCGGGGGTCAACCTCGGTTTCCTTAACTCAAATAACGCCATGCGCCCGAATAACAATTACAGTCCGGAAATTTTCATCCGTATAGACAAGGACGCTCTTGAGCCGTCCAAATGGGAAGAATTATCCACTACCGGCGGTCTGCAATGATAAAAAGTTTTCCTTGACAGCCAATAATCCGCGTGGTAAGATGTGATCTACCAGTTTGGTAAGTCCTATAATCATTTCTTTTTGGATATAAGCTATGCAGTATTTTGATACTCACGCCCATTTGGGGCTTATAGTTGAAGACCCCATTGAGCAGTTAATTGTAATACAGGAAGCAAGACAGGTTTCCGTTAACCGGATTGTTTCAATTTGCAACAGTCTTCACGATTTCGGCAATGTCTACGAAAACTTGAAATCCGCGTCAAATGTGTACCACGCGGTTGGGGTGAGTCCTTCCGAAGTGCAGAATCCGGGTAAAGACTGGTTTTCGCATATTGAGCAGAGCGTTCAATATCCCCGCGTTGTAGCCATTGGGGAAATCGGCCTGGATTATTACCGTAAATTCGGGGATAAAAAATCCCAGATAGAACTCTTTATCACTCAACTTGATTTGGCGAATAAACTCAATTTGCCGGTTATTATCCATAATCGTGACGCAGGTCACGATGTAATGGACATTCTCCGCGATCGTCTTCCTTCCCGAGGAGGAGTGCTTCACTGTTATTCCGAAAACGCCGCCTATGCCGAAAAAGCGCTGGATTTGAATCTGTACTTTTCATTTGCGGGCAACCTGACTTACAAAAACGCCAAAAACCTGCATGAGACAATCGGGGTTTTACCTGTTGACCGGATATTAATAGAGTCGGAAGCTCCGTTCATGGTTCCGGCTGAATACCGCAGCAAGAGAAATATGCCGAAGTACCTGCCGAGTACCGCGCGGTTCATGGCGGATATGCTTGAAATGGAAGAAGAGGTTCTTGCCGCCCGCCTTTGGGAGAACGCGAATAAATTTTTCGGCCTGCCGAATGAATAGGGATTTGGGAGCGGGAAGTTGGATTTAGAGGAAAAAAATCTTTTCTCTGTTTCCGGCGGCCAATCGACTCCCAATTCCGTATCGTCCGCTTCGTATTGGCATCCTGTTAAAATAGGCTCTCTTGAATTAAACGGAAATCTCTTTCTTGCGCCGGTAGCGGGATACACCGACCGCTCTTTCCGTTCTCTGTGCGCCGAACAGGGCGCGTCTTTTTCTTTTACTGAACTCGTCTCGGCGGAAGCGCTGTACCGTAACTTCGGAAGATACGGTCTCGCCGGAACTGCGGATAACCCCTCTGTTCCGGCAGCCGTCAACCTTGTGCGACGGGGAGAAAATGAAAAATATTACGCGGTACAGCTTTTCGGCGCGCAAAGCGAATCAATTTATAAAGCGGCGGTTCTTCTTGCCCCATTACGGCCTGACGCTCTGGACATAAACGCCGGATGCCCTGTACCGAAAGTGGTAAAAAACGGCGCGGGCTCCGCTTTGATGAAAAACCCTTCCAATCTGGGTAAAGTAGTGGAAGCCGCTGTACGCGCCTCCCGTGAGAGTTTGGGCGGCATACCTGTAACAGTAAAGATACGTTCAGGATGGGACAGCAAATCCATCAATTATACGGAGTGCGCAAAAACGGCGGTTGAAGCGGGAGCGGCGATGGTCAGCCTGCACCCAAGGACACGCGCGCAAAACTACGGCGGAAAAAGCGACTGGCTGCACATTACAGACCTTGTTTCCCGCCTTAACGTCCCCGTTACAGGATCAGGCGATCTTTACACGCCGCAAGACGCTTACCGTATGCTGAGTGAAACAAACTGCGCCGCGGTCATGTTCGCAAGAGGCGCGATGGGTAATCCGTTTATTTTTTCCGAAACACGCTCATTTCTGGAAACAGGTTCATGGCAGCCGGCTTCTTTTTCCGCGCGGATAACCGCCGCCCTGCGCCACCTTGAAATGCTGGCCGCGGATATAGGAGAACGCACAGCCTGCCTTGAAATGCGAAAACAATTCTGCGCCTACACAAAGGGTTTATGGGGCGGCGCGGCGCTGCGGGAAAAAGCGGTACACGCGGAAACAATCGGGGAATACCGCCGGATTGCCGCCTGTTATATCAGTTGACCTCTGTCCTCTTAATCTCTATTCTTAATATATGAAGAATGTAATCAGAAAGCCTTTTAGATACAGCAATGTCGGCGTGGTTTATTGGCTGATAGGAATAAATGTCATAATTTTTGCGACTATGCAGATTCTTGGAAGCGGGTTCAGCAGGTACGTATCGTTATATATGGCGATGATACCTGCGGCTGTAATGAATTACAAATGGATTTGGACTTTTATTACCTATATGTTTTTACACGGCAGCATTACACACATACTATTTAATATGCTTGGCCTTTTTATTTTTGGAATCCATGTTGAAAGACAGATGGGAAGCCGTGAATTCCTGCTTTATTATCTTCTTACAGGAACGCTGGCGGGTTTTTTTTCCTTTATCGTATATTACCTTACAGGAAATTATTTTATCGCGTTAATGGGCGCGTCCGGCGCGCTTTTCGCGGTAGAACTTGCCTACGCGGTATTCTTTCCCGATTCGATTATTTACATTTGGGGAATACTTCCGCTTCGCGCTCCTATTATGGTGCTTGGTTTTACAGCCCTTGAACTGTTTTTCGCAATCAGAGGCAGGGACAATGTGGCGCACCTTACCCACCTTGCCGGTTTTGGTTTCGGCTGGATTTATTTTTTAATACGCTTCGGAATGAATCCGTGGCGCAGGCTTATAGGGCGGTAATCAGGCGGTATACATGAAAAAAAAAACAGTTGTAGGGATACTTTTCGGAGGCAAATCCGCGGAACATGAGATTTCTCTTTTATCCGCAAAAAACATCTATGAAGCGATAGACAGAACGCAGTTTGAACCTGTCCTTGTGGGAATCGATAAATCGGGGCGGTGGCTTTTAAATGACGCTGAAAAATTTTTATTAAATTCCGACAATCCCGCTCTTATCAGCCTGAACACAGCGGGCAAACCGGTAGCGCTCCAGCCCGAGAAACACGGCTTGCTCTCCTCTGACACCGCGGACAATTTTTCCTCGGTTGACATTGACGTTGTTTTCCCCATTTTACACGGTCCGTTCGGCGAAGACGGAACAATACAGGGTTTTTTGAAGTTGGCGGACATTCCCTTTGCCGGTTCGAGCGTGCTTGGCTCCGCAGTAGGAATGGACAAAGACGTTATGAAGCGGCTGCTGCGTGACGCAAAAATTCCCATCGGAGAATTTATCACTGTAAAAAGCCATGAACAGATTCCGTCTTTTTCGGAAATCGAAACCGTACTCGGCAATCCATTTTTTATAAAACCCGCGAACATGGGTTCTTCGGTAGGAATTAGCAAAGTCCGCAATGAAAGCCAGTACGCTGCCGCGTTAAAAGACGCTTTTCAATACGATACAAAAATCATCATAGAAGAGTTTGTTTCCGGACGGGAAATTGAATGCGCCGTGCTTGGGAACGAAAACCCCGCCGCGTCCATCCCCGGCGAAATTATCCCCTCTCATGAATTTTACTCTTACGACGCGAAATACCTTGATGAAAACGGGGCGTCCCTCGAAATACCGGCAAAACTTGACGCACAGACAAGCGGGCGGATTCGGGAACTTGCCGTAAAAGTTTTTCAGACGCTCTGCTGCGAGGGGCTTTCGCGCGTTGACTTTTTCCTTAAAGAAAACGGCGAAATATTAGTGAACGAGATTAACACAATGCCCGGTTTTACAAAGGTAAGCATGTACCCCAAAATGTGGGAGGCAAGCGGCGTCTCTTATTCGCAGCTGATTACCCGTTTGATTGAGCTCGCCATCGCCCGTTTTGAAAAAGAGCGGCAGTTAAAAACGAGCGTGGTTTAAATGTTTACATGCCGCTTTATATGATCAAGAAGCGCAGACTGGGAAAACGGTTTTTCAACAATACCGGATGCCCCAAGCTTTGAACTATGTTCTTCTATGGAAGCATTCACAGTACCGGTTAAAAAAAGAACCGGAATCCCGGCCCATTTGCCGTTTTTTAGTTTTTCCAGCGCTTCAAACCCGTTCATGTTAGGCATTTCTATGTCCAGCAATATTAATTCAGGCGTCATTTTTTCCAGAAGTAAAAACATTTTGTCCGCGGACGGCATTGTCATTACATTGAAATAGTCTTCCAACGCTTCTTCGGCCATTGCCAGATTAGTATCACTGTCGTCAACAACAAAAATTGTTTTCAAAATATACCGCTTACCTGCTTTATATAGTGTCTGTCCGCAAAATCGGTTACTTTACGGACAACCCCTCTATATAGATTATTTGTGTATAAACGGAATTTGTCAATAAAAATCTTTCTACCCGAAGAAAAAGCGCCGGAATAAATAACATGTTTTAATTCATACGTATCCCTATTTAAGAAATATACTCCCGGTATACTTCTATCTATAAAATATATTTCTTCTATCTGTATAATAAATATTAACCCAGTTTCCGTGATAACCATCTTTGTAAATAATATTTGCTTCCAGAGACGGATAAATCCTAGGGACAATTTATGGCTGTTAATCTGCAGGAATATTTGCTTAATGTATGGAAATTAAAATGTAAATAATATAAAACTAATTATGAATAGAGTGTTAAAATATTTTGTTGAAAAACAGGCAAAACTTGATGATGGCTCAATAATTAATTATGCCGAAGGTCCAAATAACGGAAAAGCATTACTGCTAATACATGGTCAAACAGGCGCATGGAAGGATTATATAACAGTTTTGCCTGAATTAAGTAAAAAATGGCATATATTCGCGGTAGATTGTTACGGACATGGAAATTCTTCACATGATATTAGTAAATATTATCTGGACAAAAATGGTAATGATTTAATCTGGTTCATTAATAATGTTATTGGTAAAGAAACGCTTGTTTCTGGTCATTCTTCCGGAGGGCTTTTGGCAGCATATGTCGCGGCATACGGGAAAAGCTTAATAGTCGGTGCTGTGTTGGAGGACCCGCCGGTATTTTCAACAGAGAAAGGCAATTTTGAAAAAAGTTTTGCCTATCTTGATACATATAAACCTATGCATGAATATATTAATTCTGAAAAAAAGGAATGTTGGGAAGCGTTTTATATGCGTAATTGCCTGTGGGGAAAATTATATATGCCTAAGGCAATGGACAGTCTTGCCAATTATGCCCAAAAATACAGAAACAAAAACCCGGAAAAGCCGATTAAATATTTTTATATGCCAAATTCCATAAATGTAATATTTCTATTTATGAAAGAATATGATTTAAAATTCGGAGAAAATTTTTACAATTTTTCCTGGCATAGCGGAATAAACCATAAAGAATTAATGAAAGATATTTCAGTTCCAACAATATTTCTGCACGCTGTTGAAGCATATACTGAAGATGGAATACTTATGGCAGCATCGTCAAATAAACAGGCAAGGCAGGCAGTAGAGTTGATTGGTAACTGTGAATTAATTGAGTTGAAAAGCAATCATAATATACATCGGTTTAAGCCAAAGGTATTTATAAATGCAATTAATAAAATGAAATGATATATTAAAATCATTTATTTATATACAGCCGCCGGTTGACATTGGAAAAATAATAATATAAATTAATATTTAGGTGTTAAAATGGAATTTATTGATATACTTGTAATTATAAGTTTGGCAATTTTTTATATTTTGTTTCTTGGCAGAACCTTATTGTTATATAAGAAAGGCATCAAAGTATGGGTTATCGGGACAAGTACAAAGAAAATATCTGAAATAATATTGGAAAAAATATTATTGCCATTGGCGTTATTTATAAATTTTATCTTTACTATTATTACAGCATTACATATAAAATTACCTTCTGTAATTTCAAATTATCTAATAACTATAATCTGGATAAAATATATTGGAATAATGTTTTGTTATATCGGTTTAATAATATTTCTTTTTGCGTTAATTTCATTCGGGAAATCATGGAGAATAGGAATAGATGAAAATAATTCAAATGAATTAATAACAAATGGAATGTTCAAATATTCAAGAAATCCAATATTTTTATTTATGGATTTATATTTTACAGGAATAATGTTAATATACCCAAATATAGTTTTTACATTATTGGCAATAGGTACAATTATAGGAATACATTACCAGATATTGCGGGAAGAAAAATATTTGTTAAACAAATTCGGAGAAAAATATATTAACTATAAAAATGAAACAAGAAGATATATATAGAAAATGACGCGGCTAACCATAAAGAAAATTATAACTTTTATTTTACTATTTGGATATATCATTATAGGATTTTTGGATTTATTGCTGCACAGTAAAACATCATATTCGTCAGTAATGGGAATGAATATAAATAGAGTTTATTTTTATACTTTCTTTTTATTGATAATAGGCTGCTGGCTTCTTTATAATAAATGGTTTGTAGGGATAGGTTTTTTGTCTTTGGCAACATTCAGCTCTTATTTTATTGAATTTATTATTCTGCATAATTATTTTGCGTCAATATTAATTTATATTGGAATAATAATTGACATAGTTATCAGGAAAAAAATGAAATGGTTAATTCCTTTGATTATTGTCGGGATAATACAAGGCATGGCATTTCAAACTGACTGGCTGGGTTTTTATTCGGTGGGAATTATGGAATTTTTGGCTTTATGCATAGGTTCTGTTTTTGTTGTAAAGACAATTGAATAAATAAAATTGTAATTTAAAGAAATATGAATAAAATAAATATATTTTTATTAATTTTATTACTTGCTGTTTCACTGTCTTCTTGTAAAAAAAATACCGGTAAAATAACAAACAATGAAAATAACTATGTCCAAATGTTCTTTCAACAAAATAATAATAAAGTAGAAATGATACATCCGATTGAATATTATCAGAATGAAATTATTAATTATCAGGATAATTATTATGGATTTAAGGATATTTCGATGGAAATAACGCAATACATGAATATTTCGTCAATTATAAAGGTAGATGATTTTATACCGAATTCACTGGTATTTTTGGTTTCATGGTTTAATCAAAAAGGATATGTCTATTATCTATATGTTTTTAATTATGAGCAAGAATTAATAGAACATTATTATATCGGACAATATGTCCCGTTTCAAAATCATAGAATATTAATGGATAAATTAAGCGGGAATATACTGGAATACGGGAATATTTCAATAGGGGATTTTAATAATGACAGAATTAATGAAATTCTATTGTTCTCGGAATATAAAAATATCGGGAATGTATTCTTAATTTATGAGTTTAACTTTATCGAAAATAATTTGGATGAATTATGTTTAGTTCCTGTATATATAAATTATCATAATCCGTTTTCTCCGGTTGAATATATTGGAGATGGTTTTAAAATACTTGAAATAATAGATGATGAATTTGATGAATTGGAATGGAATAAATATATATGGAATAACAATATCAGGAAATATGTAAAAGATAGAAAATGAGCGCAGGATATTGCAAGTTTAAAAATCGTTTTAATCGTATAAATGAAAAATTTTTTAATAAATTAGGAAAATTACTTTAAAAATGATGAAAAATGTTAATTTTTTATTTTCATAATATGTTATTATGTGTAATATATGAAAAAAATATTAGAAACAGACAGATTATTTTTACGAGAATTTATTGATGATGATTATAATGACTTATGTGAAATATTACAGGATAAAGAAGTAATGTATGCTTATGAACATTCATTTTCAGAAGATGAAGTTAAAGGCTGGTTCAATTGGATTGTTGAACATTACGCAAAATATGGTTTTGGGTTATGGGCAGTTATACACAAAGAGACAGATGAATTTTTAGGGCAATGCGGTTTGACGATTCAAAATTTAAATGGAAATGAGTATCTGGAAATAGGATATTTATTTAAAAAGAAACATTGGCATAAAGGCTATGCTGTAGAAGCGGCATCTGGCTGTAAAAAATACGCATTTGAAAACTTAAACGCTGAAAAAGTATATTCAATAATAAGAGACAATAATACAGCTTCACAAAATGTTGCAAAAAGAATAGGAATGAAGAAAACAGATGAAATAATGAAACATTATTATAATATGGATATATTACATTATATATTTGAAGTAAAAGGAGAAAAATAATGATTGAATATAGCATTGCGAGAAAAGAACATTTGACAATGATTTTAGAATTATATAAACAATTGATACCGGAAGAAACTTCAATAGATATAAAGATGGCAAATGAAATATGGAAAAAGATTGAAAATAATGGTATAAAATATTTCATTGCTATAGAAAATGGTATTATTATCTCATCGTGTTATTTGGCAATAATACCGAATTTAACGAGAAACGGAAAATCAAATGGCTTTATTGAAAATGTAATAACAGATGAAAAATACAGAAAAAAGGGGATTGGCAAAAAGGTAATTGAAATGGCAATAG
>Ga0268262_10000636_pt1 | contig 45547 bp, 34 predicted proteins | sample TergutNc150P3_FD_190354 | JGI IMG/M metagenome (GOLD analysis project Ga0268262, IMG submission 190354) | Nasutitermes corniger P3 segment gut microbial community from laboratory colony in Florida, USA - Nc150 P3 (SPAdes) (version 2) | ecosystem: Host-associated > Arthropoda: Insects >... | reverse complement strand
AAGAACTTGTTAAAAGGATTTATCAGTATTTTGATGAGATAAATGAAGTCCCTGTCGTGTTTCATTGGAAGTATAAAATGGATGAAATATCTTCAGTAAAATGCTAGTTTCTATAGTCCTGTTAATTAAAATACGGACTACTAGTGTAACTATACCCGACAGCGTTACCAACATTGGGGATTCCGCTTTTTCCCGTTGCGCCGGACTTACCAGCATAAACATACCCGCCAGCGTTACCAGCATTGGAGTTGGCGCTTTTTCCGGTTGCACCGGACTTACCAGCATCACAATACCCGACAGCGTTACCAATATTTCGGGAGGGGCTTTTCAAAATTGCACCAGCCTTACCAGCGTAACCATACCCAACGGCGTTACCAGCATTGGGGAGATGGCTTTTGCCGGTTGTACCAGCCTTGCCAGCATAAACATACCGAACAGCGTTACCACCATTAGGGACGAGGCTTTTAGAGGTTGCACCAGCCTTGCCAGCATAAACATACCGGACAGCGTTACCACCATTAGGCGCGAGGCTTTTAGAGGTTGCACCAGCCTTGCCAGCGTAGCCATATCTGCCAGCGTTACCAGTATTGGGGACTACGCTTTTCGCGGTTGCACCAGCCTTGCCGCAATAAATGTTGATTCTGGTAATACCGCATATACTTCTCAGGATGGCGTATTGTATTACAAAAATAAAACTGCACTTGGATTGATTAAGTATCCGGCAAAAAAAACAGGCAGTATATTTATCATACCTGACAGCGTTGCCGGCATTGGGGGGATGGCTTTTGAAGGTTGCACCAGCCTTACCAGCATAACCATACCTGACAGCGTTACCGGCATTGGGGGAATGGCTTTTGAAGGTTGCACCAGCCTTGCCAGCATAACCTTTCAAGGTGGTTTTACTACGGTCGGTTTAAATTCTGATGCGTTCTCCGGCCTCGGCGACTTACACGCTAAATATTTTGTTGTCGGAGGAGGTATAGGGACGTATACCACGACTGCGCCGGTTAGCAGCAGTTCGGTGTGGACGAAACAGATCGTACAAGCATCATTAAACAGCGTAACCGCTAATGGCAATTTGTCTCAGACTACAACAGAGTTAACGCTTACCTTTAGCCAGGTAATAACCAACCTTAGCGCCAGCGACATAACATTAAGCGGAGTTTCAGGGGTAAGCAAAGGAACCCTTAGCGGCTCCGGTCCGTCATACACCCTGCAGATCAGCGGTTTTACAAGCGGCGGGTCTTTGAGTGTTGAAGTTGCGAAATCAGGCTTTAACATAAGTAGTTCGTCCAAGTCGGTAACTATCTATTATTATTTTATCAGTGATCCAACTTTTACCAGCATTGCCGATTTCGGAACATGGTTGTCCCGTGCGCCTAACAATACCGCCGCAACTGCTTATACCGTCAAGTTGAATATAAATAATTTCTACGGCATCGGAGGAACGGCCATTAAGACGGCTAACACATACTTCTACCTTGACTTTTCCGGTAGTACCATAAGAGAAATTCCGCGTAATGCTTTTTACGATAGTAATTCTTTTAGAGGATGTGCCACTCTTGTCGGCGTAACCATACCTAACAGCGTTACCAGCATTGAGGATTACGCTTTTTATGGTTGTACCAGCCTTACCAGCGTAACTATACCAAGTAACGTTACCTACATTGGGGATTCCGCTTTTTCTACAAGCGGACTTACCAGCGTAACCATACCGAACAGTGTTACCAGCATTAGGGATTACGCTTTTTCCGGTTGCGCCAGCCTTACCGCAATAACTGTTGACTCTGTTAATACTGCATATACCGCAGAAAACGGAGTATTGTATAACAAAAATAAAACCTCATTGATACAATATCCAGCAGGGAAAACAGGCAGTTCTTTTACTATACCGAACAGCGTGACCAGCATTAAACCAGGTGCTTTTTATGGTTGTTCCAGCCTTACCAGTATAACCATACCCAATAGCGTTACCAGTATTGAGTGGGGAGCTTTTTCCGGTTGTACCAGCCTTACCAGCGTAACCATACCGAACAGCGTTACCACCATTGGGGGCGTGGCTTTTAAGAATTGTACCAGCCTTACCAGTATAATCATACCGAACAGCGTTGCCAGCATTGGGCGCGAGGCTTTTGAAAAATGCTCCAGTCTTATCAGCGTTACTTTACCTACCAATACAAGTTTTACCAGCATTTGGGATTGTACTTTTCGAACTTGCAAAAACCTTACCAGTATAATCATACCCGACAGCGTTACAACCATTGGGAATGGCTCTTTTTTGGATTGTACCAGTCTTGCCAGCGTAACCATACCAGACAGCGTTACCAGCATTGGGAGTACAGCTTTTGAAGGTACCAGTCTTGTCAGCGTAACCATACCAGACAGCGTTACCAGCATTTGGGATTTCGCTTTTTCCGAATGTACCAGACTTACCAGCGTTACCTTTCAAGGAACGAATACTACTTTTAGTGCTTATTCATTTGGTAGAAGTACAACAGGCAGTGACTTGTGGGACAAGTATCTTGCAGGTGGTGTAGGGACGTATAGAAGAGCAAACATAAATTCATCGTGGACGAAACAGCCGTAACAAAGGAAGAGCAAACTGAGCGTGGAGTTTTCACGCTCAGTTTGTTTACCAAACACTTAATTTTTGAGTGTTTAGAATACCGTCAGTTGAGGAAGGAAATATAAAAACCAATGAAAAAGCTTCTTATTTTATTTACGTTAATAATATGCGTATATATTCCATTATTTTCTCAAGAATTATTTACATTGGATAATGCAATAAATGACTATACTACAAAACTTGTACCTAATATTCAGAGTAATAGAGGTGTAGCTGTTATTGCTTTTGAAACAGACAGCAATAGGTTAATGGAATATTTTATAGACACAATGACAGAAAGACTTTGGGAAGAGGGTATTCGTCCGGTATATGAACGCCGCCGATTAGAAATCCTCCAAAAAGAGCTGGATTATTCTTTATCTGGAGCTGTAAGCGACGAAACTGTTCTGAGAATTGGTCAAAGGATAGGTGTAAATACTGTTATTTATGGATCGCTTATAAATATAGGAAATAATTATAGAGTGGTTATTCGGACAACCAATGTAGAAACGGCAGAGTTCGTTTTTCCAGCATCGTATGACTTGAAAATGGATGCTCGTCTGAAAGGGCTTTTAGGTATTTCCAGACAGAGAAAAGAATGGGATGGTTCTATCGGGACCGGTATGGTGTCCGGTATTAATGATACTGGAGAATCATTATGGGATCGAAATCCATATTTTAATCCTTTTTTTTATTACAGCTACACAGTCATTGAAAATTTGCAACTCAACACAGAACTAAATTTTGAGTTTGGTTTTCAAGACCCAGATAAGTATATTCGGTTGCACTTTGATTTAGGCGCAACTTATTGGCTGTTTTTTAACTCTTCCGGGCTGTCCTTGCGTCTGAAACATAAGATATACGATTTTCAAATTACTCCTGAGGTATCTAATGGCTCCATAATGTCAAATGTATTTACGCCTGGTTTTAGTTATAATATTAGTTTAAGCGGGTTCGGGGATATTTATACCGATCTTGATTTTAGTATCCAGTACCTTTTTATGGCTTATGAAGACCGTGATACGGAGGTAAGATTTAATACTAAATTTGGCTGGTGGAGTAATTTTGGGCTCGGTTTTTGGGTTATGCCTCACTTCGATTTATCCCGTAACGCAATGTGGAGTGTCGGTCGTGTAACGTGGTCTGATAAGAAGGATGATGCCTATCTGGGTAGTACCTTCGAGGTTTCATATAATTTTAATAGACTTTTCAGTTTTCCCTTGTTTATATACATTCAAATGCTTATTCCTAATTATGATGACTACGGTATTGATCTTACTTTTAGGGTTGAGTTTTTTGATATTGGTCCCATTACAGTTTGGTTTGATTTCCCGATTGGTATGCTTGGTAACAATAAAATATATAATTCCAGCAAGATAGATCCTATCGTTGATTTTAAATTAGGTTTTAGATACAGATTCAAATAATAGGCGGCAGCGTATCTGATACCCGATGAGGAAATATACCGTGCCACTGCTGGTTTTTATAAAGATGGAAAACGGCGATTAGCATACTAATCAGCTAAAGCCCCTCCGCGCATTTGCGATCTCTGCGAGATGTCTTCTTTAAATTAGTGCTTCCTTAACTTGTTGACATTGGACTACAAATAGCAATTTCATCGGTTATGGCTTTTTCCACAAAACTATTAAGCGATATGTGCATTTTTTTTGACAGAATCGCTATTCGCCGGTGAAGTTCCGGGGACAACCGGACATTGAATTTTCCGGAATACGGTTTTTCAGGTTCTACCCCTTCTTCCTTACACCATGTAATATAATCATTAATAGAGTCTCTAAAAGCCTTCTCTATTTCTTTGGCTGTTGTCCCCTGAAATGTAATAACATCCCTGGTGTTGATAATGTCTCCGTGAAAGATTTTTGCCTGAGCGTCATATTCTACTGTACCCAGGTATCCTTTATATTCCATCATAATGTACCTCCGCATTTTCAAGGAATCTCCGGACCGAAAATACTGCGCCTTTATCTGTTGTTTTTTGGGGATGGGGACGGTGGAAAACCGCCCGTACTCCGTTTAACTTAACCCGCAGTCTTGACCCTGAACCCTCAGATATTTCACTTCCCAAAGCAACAAGAAGTCCTTCAATGTCAGTCCACATGATGTTGGCCTGTATAGGATTTTTAAAAATTAATCCTATAATTTTCTTGTGCTTTGAATTCATACTCTATGGTACTATTTAATGATACTATTGTCAATCAGCTTTCTTCGCGATAACTTCCCACTGAGTCACCAGCATTCCCGCGAGCATAAGGAAAAATCCCAGAAGCGTCCATGCGCCGACTTTCTCGGAGAGCAGCAACGCCCCGCCGATGGCGGCAAAACATCCTTCAAAACAAAGTATGATTGTCGCGTGGGCGGGAGGCGCGTCTCTCTGGGCTACCGCTTGCAGGGTGTAGGCAATGCCCACGGAACCAAGCCCGCCGTACAGAATCGGGATTATCGCGTCAACGGGGAAGGCGATTGTATGCGCCGAAATGCCGTCGGCAAGAACCGTCAGCGGCAGCCATGAGAATGTCCCTGTTTCCAGAAGGGTGGGGTTGATTTTTTCTATAATCGGCATAACATGGGGTTCCGCAAGGAATGTTCCTATAAGCGCAAGGATGCCGCACACGGCGAATTGTCCGGACGATAACACTATGGGGTCAATGTTCTGTACAAGGCGGTCTATCAACAGAACGTGGCATGCCCAGAAAACCGCGCTTGCCAAAACCATAATGTCGCCGGGATTAAGAGCGCCCTGGTTGTCAATGGCGCAGAGGAAGTAGAGACCGGCAATGGTGAATACCGAGCCTAACCATGTCGCGGGGCCGGTTTTTCTGCCGAGGAAAATGCCGAATATCGGGGTAAGCACCACGTAGAAGCCTGTGATAAAACCGGCGTTGCCCGCCGTGGTGAACATGATGCCGAACTGTTGCAGTATTACCGCTGCGAACAGGCACGTTCCGGCGGCAAGCGAATACATGAAAACTTTTTTAACAGGGGCGGGGGTGGTACTTCTAAAAATGATTAACGGCAGAAGGGAAAGGCTTCCCAAAATAAAACGGATTCCGTTAAAGGCGAACGGCCCCACATGCTCCATGCCGGAACGCTGGGCGACAAAGCCAAAGCCCCAGATTCCGGCAGTGAGCAGCAGCAGAACATCCGCCCGGAGGGCGCGTTTGTTCACTAATTTTCTTCTTTAATAACCGCTTCCTTGAAACCCGCTGTTCCAAGTTTTTCCGTAACAGATGTAACGTCAGTTCCCCGGACACCGGCTAACACTACCCGGAAATAATCCGCGTTCCGTTCGTAGCTTGGCTCCAGCCCCGCCGCTCTCAGTTTTACATAAGTGTCAACCGCGTTGCCTGCGACCTTATACGAACCGACCTGCAGTTTATATGTCTTGTTCGGAGCCGGAGTTATAGCCGGACTGAGCCTTGCCCTTGCTGGCCCCGGCAGCGGCGGCGAGTCCGCCCGATTAGGTGCCGCTGTAGGCGCCACAGGTGCCGTCGCAGGTGTTGCTGTAGGCGCCGCTGTTTGTACGGACGGCGGAGTCTGCGCCGGAGGCGGGTATACAGTTACAGTAATCGGCGCGTATGGAGCCGCAGCGGGCGACGGCGTTTCAGCCGTTGGGGCCGGAGAGGGCGGCGGCAAAGACATTGCAGGCGGCATAGGCGGAGGTGTAGGAATCAGGTTCGGCCCCTGGGCTTGCGGCGGAAGCATCGGCTGGGCCATAGGCATAGGCGGCAGCCTCGGGATAACCTGTTGCTGGGGATACATTGGCTGTTGCTGCGGGTAGGCAGTTTGCGGGACTTGCTGCGGATAGACCATTTGCGGGGCTTGCTGGGGCAGATAATAGCCGGACGGCGGCTGGGAACCCGACGGCACAAACACCTGGTTTGACTGGAGCTTTTCAATTGTTACGGGCGCAGTGCCGGTAATGAGCATGTCAAGCTGTTCCGCCGCAGCCCTGGAAACATCAATTATCCTTGACGGGACAAAAGGCCCCCGGTCATTTACCTTTACCGCGACCTGCCGGTTGTTCTGCCTGTTGGTAACAAGCAGGTATGTCCCGAATGGCAGGGAAGGGTGGGCGGCAGTCAGTTGCGAGGAATTATAAATCTCACCGGAAGCGGTCGGCCTGCCGTCGAATTCATAGCCGTACCACGAGGCAATGCCTTCCTGCCGGAAATTATCGCCCGCCGGAGCCGCGTACTGCTGGGCTGCCGTATGCTGCTGTATGCATATAGCGCTAAAATAAATGGTGAATAGAAAAAAACTTATCCGTTTCATAGTCTACTTATCGGCATTTCCGGATTTTAATTCAACAGAAATGGTTGCTATTTCTGGACTATAGGGTATAATTACCTATTATAAAAGTATGGATAAAAACATGATGCACCTTTTCATCCTCAATCCTAAATCTTTCTGGAACAAGTGGAAACAAACGCAGATACTCAACAGAATCCAAAGCTTTTTTAGTACAATTGAAAATACCGACTATGATATACATGTTTCGAGATTCCCCAGGGACGCGGCAGGTTTTATCCCTGTTTTTGCCAAGGCTCTTCCCAAGCAAACCGTGCTGAGGGTATACGCGATAGGCGGCGACGGCATACTGTTTGACTGTTTGAACGGCATTATGGGGCTGGAAAACGCCGAGCTTGCGGTCATCCCTTACGGGCATACCAACAATTTTATCCGGGGGTTTGGAAAAAGCGAAGAAATTTTTTTCAAGAGGCTCGCCCTGCAATACAACGCCCCGATTATTCCCATGGACGTGATACGTTGCGGCAATATTTATGCCCTTAGCCACTGCATTATCGGCACTGAAGCGGAAGTTGTCCGATCTGTCGAAAGAATCCGCGAAAAAATGCAGAAGGGCAATTCCCTGAGCCGGTGGATGGCAAGGAAACTGCATTCTATGCTTTATTATTTTAGTGTTTTTTCCGTCATTTTCGGCAGTAATAAATTGACGCTCCAGCAATACGATCTTGATGTTGACGGGGAAGCGCTCTCGGGTGTTTATATGGGGTTTGATATTTATAACTCTCCCTATATAAACGGCAGTCGGCATCCGGTAAAAAAAACCATGCCGAATGACGGTATGCTGGACATGATTATTCCCCGCAAACAGGGAAGGCGGCAGTTTTTTAGTATGCTCCCCCTGTTTGTATCGGAGAGCCAGAGAGCGCTTTCCAGGCATTTTATTTATAAACAATTCCGGAAGATAAAAATCTATTCAACTGAGATATTGCGCGTCAATATGGACGGTATTATTTTTTTTGAGCCTAGCCTCGAACTGGAACTGCTTCCTTCTGCGCTGCGGTTTGTTGACGCGACAAGGCGCGGGTATAAAGGGGCGGGAGATGACTAGATCCAGCGGCCGTTATACATTTTTACTTGCTCTGGTTTCCCTTATTATTTTTGTGATTCTTGATTTCCTGGAAATGGCTTTAATCGGGACGCAGAACATAGTCGGCATATTTATCACCCTGGTTATTTCTTCTGTTTTGATTATCTTGCTGCATATTTATGACCGGCTTGTTTCAGAAGCGTTTACCATACCGCTGGTCCTTTACCTGACGCTTACCTGTATATCGTATGTCACAGGCTATTATACCAATTATTTTCTCATTTACCTGGGCATAACCTGTCTTGGGGCGCTGTTTTTTAACAGCCATGAATTGCTTAAGTTCATCCTTGTTTCCAATTTGCTTAACGCTGTTCAGGTTTTGTTAAATATACCCCTTTCTTCATCCGGTTTGGTAGGCAAAGCGGCAATAACCATGCCTGAGATTCTGTTTAACTGGTTCACCGCGTTAACCGGATCGCTGTTTATTTATAAAATTAGCACCTTTGCCGAGGATAAAAGCAGTGTCGCCAGAAGCGCCCATGATTCTTTTGTCGGGCTGTTAACATCAACGCCCGATCCGATTGTCCTTGTAGATCCCATAAACAGGGTGACATATATAAGCGATTCTTTTATGAGGATGGTTCATCTCGATCAGTCCATGTACGCAAAGGGGAGATCGATATTTGACATTATAAAGGATCAGAAACTCAGGGAACTGTTTTACGAAATTTTATCGGCGGGGGGATCTTATCAGTCTATCCATGAAATTCCCCTGGACGGGGAACAGCGCTATTTTGATATAGTGGTTTTTGTGATTACCAGCGAAACCAAAGGGCGTCTTGTCAATCTTATAGACGTTACTCCCGTGGTGAAGGCAAGATTTGAAGCCGAGGCCGCTTCCCGGTCGAAGACCGCGTTCCTCGCTACCATGAGCCACGAAATCCGCACGCCCCTGAACGCGATCATCGGACTTTCGGAGATAGAGCTTCAGAAAAAATTGCCCAGCGATACTTTGCAGGATTTGGGAAAGATCCATACTTCGGGTAACAACCTTTTGGCCATTATCAATGACATTCTGGACATTTCAAAAATCGAAGCGGGGAGCCTGGAACTGATACCTGTGGATTATGATGTTCCAAGCATAATTAATGATACTGTACAGCTTAATATTATGCGGATTGGCTCCAAGAATATAGCGTTTAAACTTAAAATCGAGCCGTCTATACCTGTAATGCTGTTTGGCGACGAGCTGCGGATAAAGCAGATACTCAACAATATCCTCTCCAACGCCTTTAAATATACCGACGAGGGAAGCGTTGTTTTAACAATTAACTGGGAAAGAAAGGGGGACATTGCCTGGGTTACCTATGTTGTAAAAGACAGCGGGCGCGGCATAAGGCCCGAGGATATCCCTAAGCTGTTCTCCGAATACCAGCAGCTTGACACAAAAGCAAACCGCCATATTGAGGGGACGGGGCTTGGGCTGTCCATTACGAAAAAACTCTTAACATTGATGAACGGCTCCATCAGCGTGGAAAGCGAATACGGAAAGGGTACGGTCTTTACCATAAAAATGCCCCAGAAGATTGTTAACGGAGACGCAATCGGAGAAAAGATCGCGCGGGATCTGGAAAGTTTCCAATATAAAAATGTACATAGCAGCGACGGCCTGCGGCTGGTACGCAACTATATGCCTTATGGCAAAGTGCTGGTTGTTGACGATGTGGAGACAAACCTGGATGTCGCCAAAGGACTCTTGCTGCCCTACGGCCTTTCAATTGACACCGCTTCGAGCGGCAAGGAATCTATTGCAAAAATCAAGGCCGTTAGCGAAGGGGAGTCGGCTTCAGGCTATGATCTGGTACTTATGGATCACATGATGCCGGGAATGGACGGCATTGAAGCTGTCAGGATTATACGGAATGAGATTCCGGGCGATTACGGCAAGACGGTGCCTATTGTAGCCCTTACAGCCAATGCCCTTACCGGAAACGAAGAAATGTTCCTTTCCAAAGGGTTTAACGCTTTTATCGCGAAACCGATCGATGTAATGCAGTTGGACGCTGTTCTTAACGCCTGGGTGCGTGACAGGAAAAGCGTTGATGTGATTAAGCAGGCGGAAATGGGAATGCTCGTTACCGAGAACGTCGAGCAGAACGATCTGGACGATATAGAAATAGAAGGTATTGATCTTGCACATGGCAAAAAGAGGTATAACAGCGAAACCGCGTATCTTGACATTCTGCGTTCCTGGTATCAGCACACTCCGGCGCTGCTTGAAAAAATGAGATACCCTTCTTTTGAAAATCTGCCGGAATACGCTATTACAGTACACGGCCTTAAAGGGGCCAGCCTGGGTATATGCGCTGATGAAATAAGCAAAAAAGCGGAAGAACTGGAGCACCATGCCAAAAACGGAAATATCGATCATGTTAAGGCGGATAATTCTTCGTTTATTGATATGGTAGAATTAATGCTGAAGAATATTGGGGAGTTGCTGGAGAAAACCGCTGATAAGAAAAAGCAGAAGCAAAAACCAAAGGCATCCGCTCCGGACCCCGCGCTTCTTGCCCAGCTTCTGGCGGCGGTAAGGTCCTATAAATCTACAATTATGGAGGAAACTATGTGCTCCATTGAATCATACGATTATGATTCCGGTACGGAGCTTGTTGCCTGGTTGCGCGAGCAGATGGATAACCTTGAGTATGACGCAATCCGCCAGAAGCTTGAAAGCCAGATTTCTGGCCGTGTTGAAGCGTAAAGTCAGGAGACAGTTATGAAATCGATATTGATTGTAGATGACAACCTTGTAAGCCTCAGGCAGATAAGCGCCCTGCTTTCCAAAGATTATGATGTTTCGCTGGCAAAGTCCGGGGAGCTTGCGCTGCAGATTTGTGCCCAGGAACAGCCTGATTTGATCCTGCTTGATGTGGAAATGCCCGGCATGGACGGCTTTGAGACAATAGGCCGTTTGAAGGAAAGCGACCGTTTAAAGAATATCCCGGTGATTTTTCTGACCGGCAACCACGATGCCGAAACAGAGGTAAAATGCCTGGAATCGGGGGCTGTGGACTTTATCACCAAGCCCGCCAATGCCGAGATACTGCGCCACAGGATAGAGCTTCATCTTCAGTTTTCCATATACCAGCTTCACCTGGAACACACGGTAAAGGAACTGGAAGACAATATCGGAATTTCATTTGCGGAATTATTGGACTGTAAAGATTATAACGCGGCGATCCACATGCTGCGTACCGGAGAGTATGCGGAATTATTGGTTAAAGAACTTGTTAACGCTAATGCCTTTGGAAACGAGCTTACGGAGGAGGATGCGGATTTGCTAAAGCGCGCCGCCCCCTTCCATGACATCGGGAAGCTTGGGATAAGCGATATTATCCTGCTGAAACGGAATCCCCTGACGGATATGGAAATACAGGAAGTCAGAAAGCATACCACTATCGGAAGCCGAGTGCTGAAGATTATTTATGACCGTACTCCCAGCCAGCAATATATGAAGATAGCGATGATTCTTGCCGAAAGCCATCATGAGAATTTTGACGGCACCGGCTACCCCGTCGGCCTTAAAGGGGATGATATTCCCCTGTATTGCAGGATTCTGTCGGTAGTAAACGTGTACGACGCCTTAATCACCGACAGGGTTTACCGCAAAGGGATGTCCCACGAAGATGCATGCAAAAAAATTCTTGCCGGACGGGGCACCCATTTTGATCCCAGGATTGTAGATGTTTTTGAAAAAATTACCGATAAAATTGCTTCTTTGACTGTGACGGCTAATTTATTGATTAAAGATCATGGATGGAGTGTGTTTAATGAAACGAATACTGGTAGTTGACGATAACCTTTCTATTCTCAAACAGATATCCGCCCATCTTTCGGGCGCGTATGAAATTTCGCTGGCAAAGTCCGGCCCGCTGGCTTTACAGATATGCACAAGAGAAAAACCGGATCTGATTCTGCTGGACGTTGAAATGCCGGATATGGACGGGTTTGATGTCATTTCCAGGTTAAAGCAGAACCCTTATCTGAACCGGATACCGGTTATCTTCCTTACAGCCAGCCATAGCCATGAAGTCGAGATAAAGGCTTTGGAATTGGGCGCAAGGGATTTTATCATGAAACCGGCGGAAAAAAGCATACTGCTGCACAGAATTGAACTGCATCTGCGGTTTGCTTCCTATCAGATTCAGACTGAAGAAAAAGTCACGGCCCTTTCAGACAGCATCGCGATATCATTTGCGGAGATGATTGAATGTCGTGATGAAAACACCGGGGGCCATGTGATTCGTACCTCAAAATATGTTGATATACTGGGCAAAGAACTGATTAACAAGGGGATTTTTCCCGATGAACTCAATGAAGCCGAATTGCAGATGATGACGCGGGCCGCCCCTCTGCACGATATAGGGAAAATCGCCATAAGCGACCGCGTGCTGCTTAAAACCGGGCGGCTTGATGACGTGGAATTTTCCCAGATGAAACGCCATGCGGAAATAGGCGCCCAGATTGCGGAAAGGATGTACCACCGTATGCCCGCCCAGCGTTATCTGTACTATGCCTGCCTTATTGCCGGCTCCCACCATGAGCGTTATGACGGCAAGGGTTATCCAAAGGGCCTGGAAAAAGAAAATATCCCCCTGTGCGCGAGAATTATGGCGGTTGCGGATGTTTATGACGCGCTCATGGAAACACGGGTTTACCGCAAGGGGATGGGCCATATACAGGCAAGCAATATTATTTTTGAAAACGAATGGACGCAGTTTGATCCCAAAGTTGTTGAGGCTTTCAGGAATGTCCAGGAGCAGATAAATGAAGTAGCAAACACATGGAAAGAAACCGCAATGTATAGCGGGGGAATCTATGATTAAAATATTGAATTCGTATACCCAGGAACTGGATGATCCGGGAAAAGCAATCCGGGAGATTTTAGAGCCTTTGGATATTGGCAACAGTCTCCGTAAAAACAACGTCGCCCTGCTTTTCTGTCATGCGAAATTCGTTGAAATGGGTATAACGGAAGCCGTATGTAAAAGCCTGCCTTTTGATGTCCTGGGTTGTACGTCTCAATATTTTGGTATCCCTGCGATAGCAGGAACGCCTGCTGTAGCAGGATCTCCTGTCATTGAAGGCGGAATTATTCTGACTGTAACGATTCTTACCAGTGATGATATAGGTTTTACTACGGGTGTTTCCGGGCGGCTGAATGAGACAAATGTTGAGGACTGTGTTGAGGAACTTTACCGGCGTACCGAATCTTTTCCCGGGGAAGCCCCGTCACTGTTGTTTGCTTTTTTGCCGACGCTTATCAGCCTGCCTGGCGAGGTCACAGCGGCAGTTTTGGATCGCGTCTGCGGGGGTAAACCGATATTCGGAACCCTTGCCCTGGATATGCAGAGTTATATCCGGCACCCCAAAACAATTTACAAATCCTCCGATGAAAGCGGGACTTTCAGCGACAGGATGGCTTTGCTTCTTTTTAGAGGCCGGGTAAAGCCCCGTTTTTTCCATTCTTCTTTTCCGGAGAAATCGATTCAAGCCTGGGACGCGGTAATTACCGATGCCGTCGGGAACCGGATCATCAGCATAAATAACAGATCCGCGCTGTCCTTTATAAAGGAACTGGGGTTTTCCGCAGACGGCATACAGGAAAATATCATGGTGTTTCCGCTGGTAGTAGGGTATCCCAATAATGACACAGATGTTGTTGTCATTATTGATATTAATCCCGAAGGGCAGCTTATATGCAGCATGAATGTGCAGTCCGGGGGGATATTGAATATCGGGGCAATCACCGCAGATTCTGTGCTTGAAAGCGCGAGGGCTATGGCTCAGGGTCTGAAAAAAGACGGGGCCGATTTTCTCATGTTCTCATGTGTGCTCCGCAATGTTGTACTGGGAGGGAGTTCGCAGGCGGAGTTTGATCTGGTTAGTCAGGAACTGGGCAGTTATCCGGGATCATGGCTGTTTATTAATTCGGGCGGAGAACTCTGCCCGGGTTATACAGAAAGAGGGGAGACGGTGAACCAGTTTCACCAATATGCCCTGATAGCTTGTCAGTTTTAGGCGGGGATTATCAATGGCTGAGGATAGTTCAATTAATGCCAGGCTTGCTTTTCTCGAAGAAGAAAACAAAAGGCTTTTAGCGGAATTCAACGGGTTGAACCGCAAATACCTGACAGCCAAAGACACTATTGAACGTATCAACTGGTACAGCCGTTCCAGGGATCAAATGTACGAGAGCCTGCTGGCAAAGAACACCCGGCAGAAGGAATTTTTCAACCTGCTCCTGAGAAATCTGCAAAATGTTATTTTAATTCTGGATCAGAACCTGCGCCTGCTGTATTGTTCGGACGCTTTTTTAAGGCTTGTCGGAATAACCAATATAGGGTTTATCAGCAACCAGTCCTTTGACGAATTTTCCAAATGGTATGCGGACGCAGCCAGCATCAAATTTATCCTTGACGCGCTGGTACAGGCGTTAGCTGAAAGAAAGGTAAAAGTAGTGGACCGGATTTTACCGATAGGGAAGAACAAGGAACTCAGGCATTACAGGATAAATATCGCGCCGATGCTGAACGCCAAAGAAGTGATTGAAGGCACTATTCTTTTGTTTAATGATTTTACGGAAATCATGGAATCCAAAGAACAGGCTGAACAGGCCAGCAGGGCAAAATCGGCGTTCCTTGCCCAGACCAGCCATGAGATCCGCACGCCCATGAACACCGTGATCGGCATGAGCGATCTGGCCCTTCGCGCCGATACCCTGTCCCAGGCCCAGGAGTATCTCGGAGGCATCAAGCAGGCCGGGCTTAATCTTTTGGCTATTATCAATGATATTCTTGACATTTCAAAGATCGAAGCCAACACCCTGGAAATAGAAAATGTTTCTTATTCGCTTTCCACTCTTATTAACGATGTGGTTACCATGATTCGGGTAAAAGTCGCGGAGAAACCCATTATCTTTATTGTTGATGTGGATTCTTCCCTTCCGCACATGCTTCAGGGGGACGAAGCGAGAATACGGCAGGTTCTGGTTAACCTTCTTTCCAACGCGGCAAAATACACGCAAAAGGGGTTCATCAGGTTTACAGTAACAGGCCAGGCCGATCCGCTGGACAGCGATGTGATTAGACTCACTTATGAAGTTACCGATTCGGGTATCGGCATACAGAAAGAGGATATGCCTAATCTGTTCCGCACATTTACCCGCCTGGACATGAAAAAAAACCAGGGCGTGGAAGGAACAGGGCTTGGGCTGGCGATTACCAAAAGCATCTGCAATGCGATGGGCGGCGATGTCAGCGCCGTCAGCAATTACGGCGAAGGTTCTGTTTTTACCGCCGTTATCCCCCAGAGAATTGACGAGAAACAGCCGATTGCGGTAGTGGAAAATCCCGGTGAAAAAACCGTTCTTTGCTATGAAAAACAGCAGCTTTACGCCGAATCGGCAGTTTATGCCCTGGAAAACATGGGCGTGCCGGTGACTCTTAAAACCGATGAAGAAGAATTCTTCCTGCTGCTTTCCGAAGGAAAATATTCTTTTGCCTTAATCAGTGTTGATATTGCCGAAAGGGCTAGGAAATTGGTAAAAGAGCAGCCGCTTGCCACTACCCTTGTTTTGATTATCGGCGCCATGGAAACTCCGCCGTTCAGGAATATACCCGTTTTATCCAGGCCTGTTTATGCCATCCCCCTGGCCAATGTGCTTAACCACCACACTGAAACCGTGTCGAGATGGCAGGGGCGGACTGTAAGTCCGGGGCATTTTATCGCGCCCGACGCGAAAATCCTTGTTGTTGATGATATTAATACAAACCTGGTCGTCACTTCGGGGCTTTTGGCAATATACAAGAGCCATATTGACACCTGTACCAACGGAACCGCCGCTATTTCAATGGTGCAAAACAAACACTATGATATAGTTTTCATGGATCACATGATGCCGGAAATGGACGGCATTGAGGCTACAAAGATCATCCGCGCCATGGAAGGGGATTATTACAGGAAACTGCCCATCATCGCGCTTACAGCCAACGCGATCATGGGAATGAAGGAAATGTTTCTTTCCAACGGTTTTAACGATTATCTCAGCAAGCCGATTGAAATGCTAAAATTGGACAGTGCCCTGGCAACATGGCTCCCGGCTGAAAAACAGATAAAAAACGAGGAAGCGCAGGAACCGATAGAAGCCCAGGCTGTTTTTCCCGACGGTTTCCAGGTCGAAGGCATTGATATCAAGGCCGGGAAAGCCCGTTATACCGAAAAAGCGTTCCTGGATGTTCTGCGCTCCTATTACCAGCATACCCCCGGCCTGCTGGAAAAAGTCAGCCTTGCGAATTTCAGGGATCTGCCTGAGGAAGCCGTTAAGGATTACGCCATTACGGTTCATGGCATAAAGGGCGCGTCTTTTGGTATATGCGCCGATCCTGTGGCAAAACTGGCAGAGGCTCTTGAAGAAGCGGCCAAAGGCCGTGACATACGGTTCATTGAAATGAATAACGCTCATTTTATTCAGGAAGTCAAAAAAATACTTGAAAGGCTGAAAGAATTATTCGCCATTCTTATAAAGCAGGCGGACGCGAAACCCATGAGCCGGAAGCCCGATCCGGCCCTTTTGGAAAAACTTACAGAAGCGTCCAAACATTATAACGTTAAGGTGATGGACGAAATACTGGAAAAACTGGAAGAAAACGATTATGAAGAAGGAGGAGAGCTGGTAAAATGGCTTAGGGAGCAGGTTGACAACCTGGAATATGAAGCAATTTACAACAAGCTGGGAAATGATGGTTAAGGATTTTTTTAAAAGAAATAGTATATTTATTTCATATATCTTCGCTCTTATTGTAATATCTGTTATTGTGGTTTCTACAATTTTTTATGTTACCGCTTCCATGCGTATAATGGTTCATGATATACGCCACCGGTTAATAGCTTCGAGCAAATTGGCGGCCCAGCTTGTCACGGCGGAAGAACTGGAACAATATCAAACCGCTGAAGACATGAAGAAGCCGTCGTATCAAAAATTGCGTTATAAACTCCGTGACTTCGCCGAAGGAATAGATGTTTTGTATGTTCATTATCAGCGTCCCAGCGGAGATAAACTGCAATATATTATAGATAATGATTTTAACGAAGAAACACGTGTGGGACTGGATACCAGGCCTTATGCGTTCCGCGCCAGCAGTCCGTGGATATTAAAAGCGCTGGAAGGAGAAACAATCTGTTCCGATTACCGGCAGTATGCTGATGATTGGGAAGGCCTTATGACCGCCTATTCTCCGATATTTGATAAAGACGAAAATGTTGTCGCAATCGCCGGTGTGGATATAGACGACTCGCACATTGTCCAGGGCTGGCGGTTTATTTATGCCCTGGTAGTGGCGCAGATCGTGGTAATAATTATAATATCCGCCTTTAGTATAGTCGGTCTTTTGAATTCCATAAAAAAGGCTGAAAAAGCCAATGCCGAAAACATAGCCAAAAACAATTTTCTTTCCCGCATGAGCCATGAAATCCGCACTCCCCTGAATGCCATCATGGGGATGGGAGAACTTGCCCTGTATTCAGATGTCATACCCAAAATACATGAATACCTGAAAGGGATTAAGCAGGCCGGTCAGAATCTGCTGCTGTTGATAGATGATATTCTGGACTTTTCCAAAATTGAAACAGGCGATTTGCGGATCGCTCCGGCTCCGTATTTCCTGGCATCCCTTCTGGACGATGTTATTCATATTATTCAGCTTCGAATAGGGGAAAAGCCGATTCTTTTTACCGTCAATGTTGATCCCAATCTGCCGGCCCGTCTGTTGGGCGACGAATCAAGGGTCAGGCAGATACTTTTTAATCTTCTTTCCAATGCCGTCAAATTTACCAGGCAGGGAATGGTGGAACTCAGGGTTTCAGCCGGTACCAGAATGGAAGAAAAGGACGGCCTTCCCATTGTCATTACAGTTACCGATACCGGGATTGGCATTAGAGAAGAGGATATGGGCAGTCTTTTTCACAGCTTTGTCCGTCTGGATATGGTAATAAATAAAAGCATTGAGGGAAGCGGGCTGGGACTTTCCATTACCAAAAGTATATGCCAGGCCATGGGCGGCGACGTTACGGTTTCCAGCGAATACGGCAAAGGCTCCGTGTTTACCGCCGTTGTTCCTCAGGGCATCGTGGGCATTGACAGGCTCGCCGTAGTGGAAAATCCAAAGGTAAAAGCTGTTTTGGTATACGATCATCAGCCTGAATATCACAAATCCCTGGAAGAAACCCTTCGCAATCTTGGGGTAATTACCGTAGCAGCCGACAGCGCCGATGATTTCCTGAAGAGGCTCGCCGAGGGAGGTTTTTCCTTTGCCTTTGTTTCCGAACCGGCGCTGGAAGCGGCGCGGACAATACTAAAAGAGAATTCCCTTCCTACTGTTCTGGTACTGCTGATGGAAATCGGAAAAGCCGCCACCTCTGAAAATATCATGGTTATACCAACGCCCGCCTATTCCGTTCCCATTACCAATGTACTCAACGGCAAAGGTGTTATACTGCATGAAAAGAAAGATTCCGACACGGGCTTTATTGCCCCTTCGGCGCGGTTTTTGGTGGTGGACGATATTCAACCCAATCTCGTTGTGGCTGACGGGCTTCTGTCGCCGTACAAAGCGCGGGTAGACCTTTGTTCCAGCGGGGCAAAGGCGCTGGAACTTGTCAAGGAACAGCACTATGACCTCATTTTCATGGATCACATGATGCCGGAAATGGACGGCATTGAGACGGTCAGGTTTATACGCCAATGGGAAAAGGAAAAAGAAAAGGAAAAAAATAAAAAGCAGGAGATCCGGATTGTCGCCCTTACCGCCAATGCGATCTCCGGAATGAAGGAAAAGTTTCTGAGTGAAGGTTTTGACGATTTTCTTTCAAAGCCGATTGACACTTTCAGGCTTAAGGAAATTTTGAAAAAATGGATTCCCCCGGAAAAGCAAATAGAAAACAAAGAGGAGAAAACAATGGCGTTGAAGCAGGATGAGAGAGAGGAAGATGCTGATATTTTCAACGGTGTTGTCATCAATGGTATTGACCTGAAGAAGGGCCAGGAGATATTTCCCGAGGATAAATACCTGGATGTTCTTCGCGCCTGGTGTATGCATACTCCGGCGTTATTGGAACAACTGCGTAATTTGACAAACGGGCCGCTTCAGGATGAGAGCATAGGGGAGTATACCATTGCGGTACACGGGCTTAAAGGCTCGTCCTACGGGATATGCGCGGGGAGCGTCGGGAAAAAAGCGGAAGACCTGGAAGCCGCGTCCCGCCGGAAGGATGTAGAATTTGTTAAGGCCCATAATGAAATATTACTCAAAGAAGCCGCTGCCCTGCATCAAGAGATCGGTAAATTACTGGCAAGAGCCGACGAGCGCATGGGGGCAAAACCGCACGCCAAGTCTCCGGATACCGAATTGCTCAAGCAGTTTCTTGAGGCGTGCAAGCAATTCAAATCCAGCCTCATGGAAGATATATTTGAGAATATTGACAAATTCCAATATGAATCAGGCGGGGACCTGGTGCAGTGGCTTCGCGAACAAATGGACAACCTTGAATACGACGCAATGGAGCAAAGACTGACGGAAGAATTAAATAGCAAATAGCAATGAGCAAATAGCAAAGCAAGATACAACAATCTTAACTTTGCTATTTGCTACCTGCTCTTTGCTCTTTTGTTATGGCATTACCGTATACTCATGTACAATCTGTATTTCATTGCGTACCGTTATCTGATCCTGTGCCGCTTTTATGGCGTTTGTCGCTGCCTCTGCGGCGGCAGATGCCACTGTCTGGGAATTTGCCACGCCATACAGAGTAACAGCGTTGCCGCTGGCGGATACTTCAAGAAAATGAACAGGAATCCCCTGCTCGTACACGATATTATGCTTTATCTTCTGTTCAAGAATTAATTCCTTCAGGCGGGTTTTATTTTGTTCCTCCGCCTCCGGGGTAAAGATCTGGTTCTTGAACATCATGACAATTTCGGCGCAGACCGAGGGGGGAAAAATTCCCGTGTTCAGGGTAATGTGGTAATTCCCCGGGTCCCTCCAGTCAATGTCAAAGAAATAACGGTGGAACCCGATGCGGTCCTGGTCGCTGCGTTCAATGATTTGCCGCGCCCGGTGATCGTCGCAATGGAAATAACTCTTAACGCGCTCTATGCGGATTTCAAGCGGCGCGGCCAGAAACATGGAAATATGGGCCGGCATATTTCTAAAAATAGCTCCGGCGCCCCTGCCGATAAAAACACAGTTTCCGCGTTCCGCTTCCGTGAGAATCGCCGTTCTCAGGTAATGCAGGTAATCGTCCCGGTCATGCGACAACGAGGCAAAAAAAGACGGCTTGCGCTCGTCGTATTTCATTAACTTGCTGTCTTCAATACCATAGGACTTTATCCGTTCCGACAATGTGTTCTTGTCAACGAGATTGTAACCCAGTTGTTTTGCAATTTCACGGGCGGTTTCATCGCCCAGTGTCGCCAATTCGCGTGAAATGGTAATAATAGCCATGATTATAATATACCCGTTTTTCCTCTTGCAATCTATCCTATACAGATGTATAGTTAAGTATGGAACTTGGAGAAAAAATTTCCATTCTCGCGGGCGCGGCAAAATACGACGCCTCATGCGCTTCCTCTGGGAGCGACGGCAAGGGAGCTTTGGGCGGAAAAAAATTCGGCGTGAGCGTACCGGCAGGGGTTTGCCATAGCTGGACCGAGGACGGGCGCTGCGTCAGCCTTCTAAAACTGCTTTTTTCCAATGTCTGCCGTTATGACTGCGCTTACTGCGTGAACCGCGCTTCGGCGGATATTCCGCGCAGCAGTTTCACCGTGCAGGAACTGGTTGACTTAACCAGCGAATTTTACAGGCGCAATTATATCGAAGGGCTGTTTCTGTCTTCGGGGATTTTCGCCGATCCCGACATTGTAATGGAAAAACTTATTGAAACCGCTCGGACTCTGCGGACGCAGGCAGGCTATGGCGGCTACATCCACTTAAAGATAATACCCGGCACTGGCGACCGCCTTATCAAAGAGGCGGGCCTTTGGGCTGACCGGCTCAGTGTTAACATTGAATTGCCCACGGAAAAAAGCCTGGTACACCTTGCGCCGGACAAGTCAGGGCAGTCTATTCTTGGCGCGATGGGGGATTTTTCGAATATCAGTTGCGAATTTGAGGAAGCCCGCCGAAAGCCCCGTTTTTTGCCGCAGGGGAAGGCGGCGGTTCCGGCTTTTGCTCCGGCAGGGCAGAGTACCCAGCTTATCGTAGGGGCCAGCGCGGAAGATGATCGGCAGATCATAAACCTGTCAAGTTCCCTTTACCGTAAATTCTCCCTGCGGCGGGTTTATTACTCCGCGTTTATTCACCCCGGCAGTCCGGCGCGTGGGTACAGTGCCTTTGATCCCCGTCTGCCCGACATTCCCGGCCCGCCTTTGGTGCGCGAACACCGTCTCTATCAGGCTGACTGGCTCTTGCGGTTTTATCACTTTAAGGCTGGTGAAATTCTTGATGAGAATGAGTCCTTCCTCGATCCCCATATTGATCCGAAAACCGCCTGGGCGCTGAGGCATCTTGATTTTTTCCCAGTCGAGATAAACCGCGCCGATTATGAAACCCTGCTCCGCGTTCCGGGCATAGGCGCGAAAACCGCCCGCCGCGTCATCGAGACCCGCCGTTCCCGCGCCATCAACTTTGAAAGCCTTCGCCGCCTCGGCGCGGTGCTCAAACGTGCCCGCTATTTCATCATCTGCAACGGGGCCTTTATTGAGCGTCCGGAGAACCCCCAGCGTATACGCCGACTTCTTTCCGACATTGACGGTGCCGGTTTGCAGTTGCCGTTGTTTGAATTTTAGAAATAGAAGTAAATGATGAATTAATAAAAAGAAAATATCAATATATACCAAAAGAATTATCACGACAAACGCATGAACATACGGTTTTGGAAGAGAATTAACCACGAACCACACAAACCACACGAACTCTTACTTAGTATTTGCCGGAAAACCTTCATGTTCTATCTTTTTTCATGGAATTTGAAGGTTAAAAATGGTTTTCTAACAGCAAGTTCGTGTTGGTTCGTGTGGTTCGTGGTAAAAATTCATTCATGCGTTTGTCCTGAAAGAATTATTAGGACAAAATAATCCTGTTAGATATTTAAATTGTTAATAGTGTATTGCCTGTCACCCTGCACACGCCATACTAACGGTGGCGACAAAGCGGTGGCCGATGTTGTCCACCATTACGCTAAAGCCTTCAAGCGTTCGTACGCCTAAAAGCGACATATCGCTTTCTTCGGCGAATACAATCTCGTCATTTGTTGTGTAGCCTTCGGCGGTGAGTATGGCAAATCCGATATCCCGCTCAATTGTGCGTTTGTCCGCCGTAACGAACTTTTTTTTGAATTCCGGCATGATGCCCGCGTCCAGCAATACCTGCTTTGGCAGCCACGACACTTCCGCCCCCGTATCAACCATTACCTCGACAGGCGGTGTGCGGCGTTGTCTTTCGACCGGATTGATGCCTGTCAAGTTTACCATGAATTTGCTCATATTTATAAAATACGAAAATAAAAAGTAAAAGTCAAGTTAAATGACAAAGTTATGATCAGCCGGTCGTTTCGCCGCAGGTATGACATTAGTCCCTATTTATCGTACCCTGAATGTGTATTCCGCAGACAAGGAGTAGTGCCTGATACCATTTGCGTATACGCCGTTCCCGCGCCATCAACTTTGAAAGCCTTCGCCGTCTTGGCGCGGTACTCAAGCGCGCCCGCTATTTCATCATCTGCAACGGAGCCTTTATTGAGCGTCCCGAGAATCCCGTGCGTATCGCCGAATTCTTTCCGACATTGACGGCGCCGGTTTGCAGTTGCCCTTGTTTGAATTTTGAAAATAAACTATAATACTAAGTAATAATTATGATTAGAAGGCAGAAGCATGGAAAATTTAGATGATTTATATAAATGGTTTGATGAAAACCGTGGTTCAATAATAGCCGATCATTTGAACGAATGTGTCCTTTTGAAAGATAAATCTGTAATAGGCTATTATCCAAATACTGATGCCGCCCTTTCAGACGCAGAAAAAAACGGTTTTATACTTGGCGAGTTTCTTATTCAGGATTGTATTACAGATGAAGATGAAATAATGCTTTATTACAATTACAATCAGGCGGTATGTTTTGGCGGCTAATGCTATAACTTTTCATCTGCCGGATAAAGAAAAGCAATCAATAATATTTGGAATACAAATAGGCGTTTCGGTTCCTGCGGGCGGTTATTCTAAACATAAAAGAATAAGCATGAATACAATGGCTTTGGTTGATACTGGAGCGACAGGTTCATGTATTAGCAGACGGCTTGCCGAAAACGCGCAATTGAAGGCTTATAAAAGAAGTAAAATTCGCGGGTTTAACGGAATTTCAATAGTTCCTGTTTATAATTTAGATGTATTGTTACCAAATGGCATTTTGTTTACAAATATGGACGTAGCCGAATTTCAAAGTAATAATAATTTTGATTTTATAATAGGAATGAACATACTCCGAATGGGAGACATGGCATTAACAAACGCAAAAGGCGAAATGGTCTTTACCTTTCGTGTGCCGCCCGCAGAAACGCATATTGATTTTACAAAAGACGGTAACGCTTAGGTGTCGGGAACCGTTGCATAACTTATTAAAATTTGTTCCTGACACCGTAGCGTGTCCTCCCCTCATTTGTTAAAACCCATTTTTCCATATTTCGCCGGAACCGGAAAATTGGTTTTTGCTATCTATATGATAAACTGACCGTGTTCCTCTGAGAGGCCCACTATCCCAAGAAATTATCAACTGATCACCGGAAATAGATATATTTCCCGTACTTGTTGCGGTACGGTCTCTTATTTGATGTGTGGCTTTATTTGTATTTGTGAACAGGACTATTTCAGCACCAGTTACTGATCTTTCAAAATAAGTTCCCATTTCAAGTTTAGGTGCTGCCGGAGTATTTTGCGTAGGTCTAGGTTGCGACTGATTATTGTTTTGTGCCGGTGCTGACGGCTGTACATACACGTTAGTTGTCGATTGGGCGGGAGCGGCTGGCTGTTGAGCTACCTGTCGCGGCTCAAAGTCCCTTGCGCCTTTGGATTTAAGATAATCGTAAATGTCCATTTCGCCGTTGTCGTATGCCAATGAAGCGGCTGTTGCACCGTCATCAGCCCGAAGGTTTACCCTTGCGCCTTTTTCCACCAGCATTCTGACAATTCTAAGCTGTCCGTACTGCGCGGAAAACATAAGGGCGGTTTTGCTTTCACTGGGGTCGTAATTAAAAGAAACAGTTTGTTTGTATGCTGCAGATTGTGAATTGTAATATGCTGTATATTCATCGCGGGTCTGGCGGTAATTAATAGTGTCTTCTGTCGATCTGTTTATCAAATCAGGAAGCAATGCCCAGCGTCTGTTTTTCGCCGCCGCTCGTAATGCCCAATTACTGAGTGTTCCGCCTTTTTCCAGCAATAATTGTACAAAATTGTCTGAATAACCTCGGTTAAAAGCCCATCCAATAGCATAATTTCCTATTGGCATTCCAATGCTAAACAGATAACGGCTTAGTTCCTCTGATTTTTCACCAGCTATGAAGCTACCAATAGTGTTATCATCAAAATTCACTTTATATTGATATAAAAGTTGTGCTGTTCTTAAAGCTGTAGAATTACTAAGATTAGTGTAAGCGAGATTGCTCCAGCAAGTTCCTTGATCACCGATACTCCATTTATGTGCATTATTTTTCAAGATACGTTCAGCCCTTGAAAAATTACCTTCTTTAACCGCATTATTGAAATCACTGTAAGTATCCGCCGCAAAAACCGTCTGCGCCTGTAAAACCAATAAGAACGCCAATACTCCAAAAACCATTTTCCTTTTCATTTCAAAAACTCCTTTGTGGTATGTGTATGCGGAAATCCGACTTATATAAAAATCTACCTGTTTCTATTGATATTGTCAAGACCACCCCGATGTAATCGGATTTATTATTTAACAAAAGGGTAATTACCATATAGAAACATGTAATTTATGGAAGATGTAAAAGAACTGCGGAAAATTCTCGCGCTTAATATCAAAAGACAACGTGAAAAACTGTGTATTTCCCAAGAAAAACTGGCAGAATTAGCCGAAATTTCGGCAAATATGATGACCGATATAGAAGGCTGCCGGACATGGGTAAGTGATAAAACATTGATAAAACTTGCTAATGCCCTGGAAATTGATGTTTTTCGGCTATTACTCCCGGTAGGATTGTCCAAAGAAGAATTAATAAGCGCCTTATACACTGATATTGCCCAGGACATCCTGAAAGCAAAGAAAGATATAAATAACGACTTAGAAAATATATTGAAAAAGTGGGGATTGCTTTAACATAAAACGGTTAAATCCTTCTAATAAACTCATCATATTTAATGTTTTATCATCAAGGTATCTGATTTTTACTATTTATTTTAACATCCTTTTTCATGCCTCCATTATTATACTGTTTTTTTGTTTGTTAAGCAATACACAGGACAAACGCATGAATGAATTTTTACCACGAACCACACGAACCAACACGAACTTGCTGTTAAAAAACCATTTTTAACCTTCAAATTCCATGAAAAAAGATGGAACATGAAGGTTTTCCGGCAATATCTAAGTTAGGGTTCGTGTGGTTTGTGTGGTTCGTGGTTAATTCTCTTCCAAAACCGTATGTTCATGCGTTTGTCGTTAAGCAATACACTTGTTTTAAAGCCTAAAATCTGGTATTTTTATAATAGGAGACACTGTGGCTAAAATTTGTCTTTGCCTGACAGCAAAAACCATCGGGCGGAATCTGGAGATTCTCAACAAGTACCGAAAATACGCCGACATGGCGGAACTCCGCGTCGATTGCCTTGAACCTAATGAACGCTTCCTGATCCGGCGGTTTCCCGAACAGACGGATATGCCGGTTATTTTATCAATCCGCAGGGACGTTGACGGCGGCCTTTTTAACTCAGGCGAAGGGGCGCGTATTAACCTGATGGCGAAGGGGCTTGCCTATGCCGACGCTGACAGGCGGCGGAATTTCGCCTATCTTGATATAGAAGAAGACCTTAATGTTCCCAGCCTGGAAGAAGCGGCCCGCGCCTTCGGAACAAAGATCATACGTTCATGCCATAATTTAAAAGGCTCTTACAATGATTTATCCGGTAAAATACGCTCAATACGCCATTCCGAAGATGAAATAATTAAACTGGCTATAATGGCAAATTCCACCAGGGATGTGCTTGATCTCTTGCGCGCCGGAAAGGAATTCCAGAGGCAGGAAAAGATACTGATAGCAATGGGGCATCTTGGAATATACAGCAGGATACTTGCGGAGCAGTTTGGTTCTTTTTTGAGTTATACCAGCGCGTATTCCGAACCGGATGTCCCCCTTGCCCCGCAGGGCCAGTTTGATATTCAGAAGCTGGCGAAGCTCTACCGTTTCCGCAGTATTACAACTAACACAAAAGTGTACGGCATTACGAGGTATTCGCCCAGAGTGGCCCAAAATCTTCATTTTTTTAACACGATCTTTGGATTGGAAGATATTGACGCTGTTTATGTGCCTTTCCCCATAGATTCGGTTGCCGTATTTATGGAGCTTGTGCAGGAGTTAGGCGTTAAAGGTCTTTCGGTAACCGTTCCCCATAAAGAGGCGGTCTTGCCTTTCATTGAAAACCCAGGCCCTGAGGTGCAGAGTATTAATGCATGCAACACTCTTTATCGCGGCCCGTCCGGCTGGCTTGGGGCAAACACCGAGGCAAGAGGGTTTTCTGATTCGCTATTGGCTTTTATGGGCAAGTCAAACCTCAAGCGGCTGCATTGCACGGTTATCGGATCGGGCTGCGCGGCAAGGGCTGTCGCCTCGGAACTGCACAGGCTGGGGGCAAAGGCCCTGATCCTGAACAGAACCGTCCATAAGGCGCGTAACCTTGCCTCCGCCTATAAATTCGCCTGGGGCGGGCTGGACAACCGGGGTATTGACATGATGGATAAATATTGTGATATTATTATACAGGCAACTTCTGCGGGGATGGAAGAAAATAATTTCGGCGATCCTGTAGCGATGTACAGTTTCTGCGGGCAGGAAGATGTGATGGATCTGATCTATCAGCCTGAAAAGACAGCTTTCCTTAAACGGTCTGCTGACGCGGGCTGCCGGGTGCAAAACGGCTATGATATGTTTATCAGGAAAGTCCAGTACCAGTATGCTTTGTTCACAGGAAAGGAATTTCCTGAATACTTAATGGCGCGGCTTCAGATGGCCGAATGACCGGAGGCTTTTATGGAACAGGATATTGCGTTAAAAATGAAACAGGCGGCGGGCAAGGCCGCTGTTGACGCGCTGGTAAAAAGCGGGATGAAGCTTGGCCTGGGCACTGGTTCCACCGCCATTCACGCGATTCGCAGGGTTGGCGAGCTTATGTCGCAGGGCGCGTTAAGCGATATATACGCTTTTACCACAAGTTTCCAGTCTGAAATTGAATGTGAAAAATTGAAGATACCTTTTTTCCCGTTGAATTCGCGCGAACTGGCCGGTAAGCTCGATCTTACCATAGACGGCGCGGACGAGGTTGATCCGCAAAGTTATCTGATAAAGGGCGGCGGCGGGGCTATGCTTATTGAAAAACTTGCCGCCTACGCTTCCGATCTTTTTGCCGTTACGGTTGACGAATCGAAGGTTGTCAACCGAGGCCTGGGGACAGGTTTCGCTGTCCCGGTGGAAGTGATCCCGGAGGCGAGGGTCAGCGCCGGTATGGCGCTTGAGGCTATGGGCGCGACGGTTACTTTACGCGAAGCCCTGCGGAAAGCCGGGCCTGTCATCACCGAGCATGGTAATCTGATACTGGACATTCGCTTTGCCAAAGACGTTGATCCTGTCGCGCTGGAGCGTGAAATAAATTTTATTCCCGGCGTTGTGGAAAACGGTTTTTTTACGCGCAATCGCCCGGTTATTTATATCGCGCATTTAGACGGAAATATTGAAGTCAGAAATAAATAACAGGTAATAGATAACAGATAATAACTTTTACTCAAAATTTGTGGACTGACACGAATTAAGGAGTCCGGCGGATGAAAATACATTTTAAATTCGTTCAACCTATTCGCAATGTTTTTAAAAAAATCAGGTCTTTCAGGCCGATAGTGCCAGTGCCGCCGGAATTGAAAGAACAGTTTGAACAGTTCCAGTTGAAAAACAGCATATCAAGAATCAGAAGCCTCGGAATAATATTCGTTTTCGCCAAATTTTTAACCGGCGTTCTGTCTTTCAGGACAAATACAATATTTGGAGACGAATTTGCGGTTGGTTTTGTGGATTGCATTCTGTTCGCCGGTTTTATTTTCTATAATTTGTCGGTCTATTATTACTCGTACAGGAAAAAAAATAACAGGCAGTTATGGGCAATTTGTTATCTGTCCGTATTTTTTTACAGCATAATTGTTATGTTTGGTTTGATGGGCCTGTTAACTGCTGAAAAAAATATGGCTCCGGCGATTGTTTTACCGCTTCTTTTCTTTGCCGTGCTTTTACCTGATTTTAAACCGAGAATCTTCATATCGTTTCTGGTGTTTTTATATATCATGATCGGATTAATATTGATACATAACACGAATCTTGATAATCATTTTTTGGAAAATCGCATGTTTATTTCCAATATGTTTCTTATTGTTACAGTTACCAAATTCGCCCTTTATAACAACAAGGTTCGCTCATTTACGCACCTGGCCAATATTACCGAATTAAACAAACATCTGCTTTACGAAAAAGAACGCGCCGAGGAAGCTTCCGAGGCAAAGTCCCGGTTTCTTGCAAATATGTCCCACGAAATCCGTACGCCCATGAACGGGATTATCGGCATGTCGGAATTGCTGTTATCTGAAAATATTACGGAGGGCCAGCTTCAGCGCGTCAAAGATATTCATACTTGCGCCGTTTCGCTTCTGGATATTATCAATGACATTTTGGATCATTCAAAGATACAATCGGGAAAAATGGAAATCATACCCGTACATTACGATTTTCAGGCACTGATCGGAAATATAGAATCGATAATACGTTTTCTTGCCGAAAAAAAGAACCTCGCCTTTCATCTTGTTATGGACGGCGGAATACCCCGATGCCTCTATGGGGATGATGTCAGGCTCAGGCAGGCACTTTTGAATATACTGGGCAACGCGGTAAAGTTTACAGCGGAAGGAAGCGTGAGCCTTGCCGTCAGCGCGTCGGACGCCAACGTCAATTTTGAAATCAGCGATACCGGCATCGGCATAGAGGAAAAAGATATTCCGACTCTTTTTGAGGCTTTTACCCAGGCGGATATGCGGCAAAACCGCAAAAAAGAAGGAACAGGGCTTGGATTGTCCATTACAAAATCTTTGGTAGAAATGATGGGCGGCAGTATTACGGTAGAGAGCGTGTACGGGAAGGGAACGGTATTCCGCGTTTCCGTCCCGAAAGTTTCAGGCGATGAAACAAAAATCTCCGGAAAAAGCGGAAAAGAAATGACGCTATACGCGCCTGCCGCGAAAATCCTCGTTGTTGACGACAATACGATTAACTTAAATGTCGCGTCAGGTCTTTTGCAGCTTTGCAAAATTACCGCCGACACGGCGACATCAGGCCAGGACGCGATAGAGATGATACTCAAAAAACAATACGATTTGGTATTCATGGATCACATGATGCCCGGTATGGACGGAGTGGAAGCCGCAAAAAGAATTCGCGAGTTGGGCGTTAACGTTCCGATTATAGCCCTTACCGCCAACGCTACGGCGGATTCAAGGGAAGAATTTCTGGCTTGCGGCATGAACGATATATTGTTAAAACCAATAAACAAAATGTTGTTTAACAAAATGCTGACGGATTGGCTTCCCTCCGAAAAAGTTACGAAAGCGCAGGAAATAACGGCTCCTGTTGTTGAGACGGCAGATGCTGTGGCATCTGCCGCAGGTTCCGTTTTTTGGCAGAAAATCGGACAGATGCCCGAACTCTCCGTAGAAACAGCGCTGGAACTGGTTTCAGGACGGCGGGATATTTACGAAAAATCGCTGGAACTGACAATCAAGGAAATCGAAAAGTGCGATAAAAACCTGAATGTATTTTTATCTGACAATGATATGCACAATTTTTCCATAGAAGTCCACGGTATGAAAAGCTCGCTCGCCAATATAGGCGCAACGGCTCTTTCCGCCCGCGCGTTTGAGCTTGAAAAAGCAGCAGACAACAAGGATGCCGTATTTTGCGCCTCAAAGCTCCCGTCTTTTTTGGACGATCTTCGCAATTTGGCTGCAAGCCTTACGGAAGCCTTTGCGGTAAAGCCGGTCATAAGCGGCATTATTGAAATACCGCCGGAGCTTCCTCCGGAACTTCCGCCGGTTCTGGAAAAACTCGCGGCCGCTCTTGCCGAATTCGATTTTATTGCCATTAACGAAAGCATGAAAAGCCTGAAATCGTTCAAGGCAAGCAGCGGCGCAGCAAGCAGCGGCGCAGTAAGCAGCGGCGCAGTAAACAGCGGCGCAGTAAACAGCGGCGCAGTAAACAGCGCATTAAAAGATCAAACAGAAAAAGTCATTGAAGCAGTGGCGATAACCGATTATAATGGTGCTATAGAAATGATACGGAAACTGTTAAAAGGAGAACGACTATGAGCGATACTGAAGAAACAGCCCGCAAGCCGCAGATTCTCGCGGTTGACGACACTCAGGTTATGCTAAAAACCATATCTTTGGCGCTGGGCGATGATTACGATGTTTTTACCCTCTCCGACCCAATGATGGTGGAAAAATATTTGCGGCAGATGAAACCCGCTTTAATTTTGCTTGACTATAAAATGCCGGGGCTAAACGGATTTGATCTTGTTCCCATAATAAGGAAAATTGAAGGACATAAAGACACCCCTATCATATTCTTAACATCAATGGGAACAAACGACAATATATTAACCGCCGCTTCGCTTGGGGCTTGTGATTTTATAGTAAAGCCGTTTAAAGCGGAGATTTTACGCGAAAAAGTGGCGAAACATATTGCCCAATAATGAAAATATAGTAACCTTTGACTTCATTATTTGTTTTAAGTCTAATAAAAGCCTGGAATATGGCTTTTATATATGCATTTGTCAAATGCGGATTAATGTTTTACGAAGAACGATAAGGAGAAAAGAATGGGAATTTTAGACTCGCTTAAAAATGCCGCAACCACTTTATCAAAGACTCCCGCGACTCCGGCGGCCTCGTCGCCTAATCCGGCGGCATCCGCTAAAGCGGCGGCTTTGGTAGGATCAAAGGTCGCCCCAAAAGAACTGTCACCCGCCGAAGTGGAAGCAATCATCGAAGCTAAGGTAAAAGAGAAGGGCAAGCCCTCCAACTGGAAGGTTTCGATTGTCGATCTTATGGCGGCTTTGGACATGAACAGCAGCCTTGACTCGCGCAAGGCGCTTGCTGCCAAACTGAACTATTCCGGCTCTCACGCCGATGGTTCTGCCGAAAAGAACAACTGGCTTCATGCGGAGTTGTTGAAAGCCCTTGCCAAAAACGAAGGCAAGGTGCCGTCGAACCTGCTATAGTTATCGGCTTGCAGCCGCACATCCTGTCCTTTAGGACAGGCCAATTTCAGTGCTTGCCCCAAAAAAAGGAGAGGGTAACACAACAAGGAGCATTTTAATGAAGAACACCGGCAAAATTTTTGGTATTATCGTTTTAGCGACGGCAATTTTATTTATGGTGTCCGCTTGCGGCGGCAATTCAGCCCCCAGCGGCACGTACAGCTATTCCCAAGTCCCCCAGTGGACAATCACCTTCGGTACCGGCACATTCACCATGTTTGTTCCCGCCTCAGTCTCCCCGTCCGGAGAAAACATCACCGCCAGCGGCACATTCGCCGTATCCGGCAAGTCCCTGCTCTTGACCGGTCTTGACCAACCCATGTCGTTCACAATCACCAACTCCAAGACCCTTACGGAATCTGACGGCAGCGTGTGGAAAAAACAGTAGTTGAAGAATCAAAGAGCAAGTATCAAAGAGCAAAGAGCAAAGAGCAAGTATCAAAGAGCAAAGCAAGATATAACAATCTTACCTTTGCTATTTGCTCCCTGCTCTTTGCTCTTTTCTTCCAATTCCCTCACATTGCCTTTTTTATTCAAAAATGATAATATAACTAGCCATTTATAGTATTAAGGAGAAGATGAAAATGAGATTGATGAAAATGAGATCACGGTTTTTGCTGCTGAATGTAATGGCAGTACTATTGATTGTTTCCTGTGCCAGCAAGCCCAAACAGGAGCTGCTGGACGAACTGAACGCGGCGCAGATCCGCGCTCAGAACGGAAGGGCAAAAGCGATGTCTGTGCAGGGGCAGGTTTATTTCCCTGAGGAATGGAATGTCTCCGAGTCGAATAATAACGGCGGCAAAAACGTCAATAAGAACGTTACGGAAGGGGTAAGGCAGGGTATTACGCTGTTTAACACCGCCGCTAACGGCTACGAGGAAATAGCCAGGAAGTCGGGGCATCTTTACGCCAAGGACAAGGACGACGCGGACAAGGCGCTACAGGCGGCAATAGCCAAGGCGGAGAAATCCCGCAAAGACGCGCAGGATAAGCAGGCTCCCAAATATTGCCCCGATGAGTATGCCGACGCGGAGTCTGAATACCAAAGCGGGGTTGACGCAAAAAAAGACACCATCCAGGAAATGAAATCCGCCACGGATATATTTATTTCTGCGGCTGACCACTACGACGCCATTGCCGTCAAGAGCCAGGAGATCCTGGCAAAAGAAAAGGCCGAGGCCGACAAAGCGTTGCAGGATGCAATGGCCCGCGCGGAAAAATCCCGGCAGGCGGCTATGGCTGTAAACGGCCAGACGTATTACCCCGCTGACTGGAAAAACGCCGAAGATAAAAACAACGCGGGAAAGAGCGCGAAGAAAACCACGCCTGAAGAAACAAAAGCGGCTACAGAGCTGTATGTCGCTGCGGCATACGGGTATGACGACATCGCCCATAAAAGCCAGGAGAGGTACGCAAAGGACAAGCAGGATGCCGACAAGGCTCTGCAAGACGCAATGGCCCGCGCGGAAAAATCCCGGCAGGGGGCTATGGCTGTAAACTCTCAAACGTATTTCCCCAACGACTGGAAAAGCGCCGAGGATAAAAATACGCAAGGAAAGAACGCGAAGAAGACTACTATAGATGAAGTTAAAGCGGCGACGGCGCTGTTTGTCGCGGCGGCGAACTCCTATGACGACCTTGCCAAAAAGAGCCAGCAGGCTATGGCGAAGGAAGCTGAAGACGCCAACAAGGCGTTGCAGGCGGCGATAGCGCGGATGGAACAATCCAAAAAACAGGTGCAGGACGCGAAAGCCAATACGAATTTCCCGACTGAATGGAATAACGCCGAAGCCAAAAACAAGACGGCAAGCACAGCCAAGCGCTCCAATGCCGCTGAAATGAAAGCGGCGACGCCGTTGTATATTTCGGCAGCGGAAGCTTATGAGGATATCCTCAAGAAAAATAGCGCTGTAGCCGCTGCTCCTCCCCCCGCTCCGCCGCCTCCTCCTGCTCCGCCGCCGCCAGCACCGCCTCCCGCTTCCGGTGTCAGCCAGCAAGATGCAGAGGCCGCCAGGACTCGGGCAGGACAGGAACGGCAGAAGGCGGTAGACATAAGAGCTGATGTAGCGTCCGCGAAAGAATTTGGCGATGCGGACACGGTCTACAAGCAGGCATCGGCGGAATTTGATAAAAAATCTTTTGGGACGGCAAAAGACTTTTATAACAAATCGGCAGACCAGTTTATTGCCGCCGCCGATTTGACGGAAAAGAAAAAAGCGTTGGCCGCTCAAACCGTTGGAGAGGCAAAACAGAGATCAAGCGAAAGCGCCGATTTCGCGGTTAACTCAGGGCAGGCAATGGAAGGCAGGAGATAAAATAACGGATCGCCTGTTACGGCGGGCGATCCGATGTCAACAAGTTAAGGAAGCGCTAATTAAAGAGACCTCACGCAGAGGAAGAATAAAAACCACGGAGAACACGGAGTTACACGGAGGAAAGGAAAAATGACAACTCCCCCGATATCGGGGGAGCGTTGTTAAAAGTTAGAAATGATGTCAGTTACCGTTGCGTTACCAGTCAAATAAAGCATAGTAGACAGTACGTCCGCCACTGGCTGTGTAGTCGGTGTAGCTGCCAGTACTCGTAATTCCGGGGCTGCTGTTCCAGGAAAAAGTGTTGCTGAAGCCGTTAGCAGTTACAATATAGGCTTGGACATAGAGCTTGTTATTGCTGTCTGAACCATCTTCATTCCTGTTGCGGACAATCAGGTTTTTGGCTGTTCCCGCTTCCAGTTCCGTTTTCGAGAACGAAATCGAGTCTTGGTAAATGCCGCTGTACGAGTTCGCTATTCTGTAGCACAATACCAGTTTGTCATTAGCCTGCAAGATACCCTTATAGTTAACTGATGGCGTTATCTCATAGCTTGTATTACTATCGCCGATTGAGCCTACAGCTACGGTGAGGCTGCCGGAAATATAATTTGCCGGATTAAAAGAAACCACGCTAGATGTTCGGTATTGCGTATTAGTACCTTTTACTGCTTTTATGCGGTAGAAGTAGGAAGCGGTGGTCGTGGAATATATTTCATCGAATACGCTTGGTATCGGCATAACAGCCAGAGTGATTAATTCACCGGGAGCAATATCCACATAGTCGCTGCCATTATATTTTTTAAGCGTTATTCCGGTATAATTCCCAGCAGTATAATTGTTGTTCAGGAAGATAGCCGGCGCTCGTTCAACCGTGTAAGTAGCGCCGTCTATAAAGCTCATATTGCTCATATTGACTGTATACCTTATGCCTTTGAATGTGGAGGCTTCGTCGCCCGTACCTGTTATCATACCCTGCTGAGATACATACGGTGTATTGGTATTGCCGAACAGTTGTTCCGGTTCCGCTGATTGCGGCTTCTCGCATATTTGAGGGGCACTGATCACGGTCTCACTGCTTGCAAAGTACGAATTGCCAACTGCGTATGCCCTTGCTTCCCATATATCTCCGTTGATCTGATTACTGGAATACCAATAGGTGTAACTGTACGTTGGATTAACACCGTATGATGCGGTAGTAACGCCGTTGTGATTGGTATAAAAACTGCCGTTTCTGTAGATTTGAATATTATAACTGGACGAGATAACGCCTGTTGTCGGAGCCGTTATGGTTATGGTATAGGTTTCCCGTTCCGGAAATAATTCCAGTGTAACAGCTTTGGGGGCGGCAAATTTGGTTCCCTTTTCCGGGATAGGGCCATTGGTAAGATTGACTATCTGTGTAACGCTGCTAACCGTATCGCTGGACACAAAGTACGAATTGCCAGCAGCGTATACTACTGCCACCCATTCATCGCCTGTGGCTTGATAAGAAGAATACCAATAGGTGTAGCTGTACGTTGGATTAACACCGTAAGATGCGGTAGTAATACCGTTGTGATTGGTATAAAGACTGCCGTTTCTGTAAATTTGAATATTATAACTGGATGGGATAACGCCTGTTGTCGGAGCCGTTATGGTTATGGTATAGGTTTCCCGTTCCGGAAATAATTCCAGGGTAACGGCTTGAGGTGCTGGAAATTTAGTACCCTTTTCCGGGATAGTACCAGTGGTAACTTTGGCTTCGCCTTTGGAGTCATTCATAGTGGTAGACATTGCCGTAGCCGTAACCGTGTAGGTATACAAAGTGTTTGAAGTTAGCTTATTGGTTTCGCTTACATAATCAAATACCTGAAGCAGTCCATCCTCATTTACAACGGTACCATATGAAATAGCATTGACAAAAACCGGTACAGTTTGTTTGCCGCCGCTCCGGTAAACAAAATAACTGTTGGCATCAATCACATGCGGCCAAGTTAGCTTGACACCGCCGTCAACAGCGGTTGCCGTAACTACCGGTGCGGCAATACTTGGTGAACCAACCTGGGTGGTTCCGTTGTCGCAAGCGGTCATTGTGAATCCGATTATTGCGATAATGGCAATAACTCCGAAAAGCCTGATTGTTGTTTTCATACAACCTCCTTCATGTTTTGCGTTTACCAAATGATGAAAACTTAAAGATTATGCATCAAATGGTAAATTCCTTGCTTTTTATCATAAGCTATTAGGTAAGTATTGTAAAGGGGGATACAAGTACCAAATGGCTCATGGAAAGCAAAATACTTAGCTATTAGCATAAGATGATGACCTTAAAACAAATATTTGTACGAAATTTGAAAGAATTCCGCAAAAAAGAGGGGTTTTCACAACAGAAATTGGCAGAATTTTGTAATACCGCACCAACTTATATCGCACAAATTGAGACAGGGCGGAAATTCCCTTCTATGGAGATGATAGAAAAAATGGCAAATATACTTAGAATAGAACCGTACCACTTTTTCAAAAGCCAGAATGTTAATAGCATCGGTAATGAAGCTGAAAACCTATTCCCTCTTCTGCCAACCTCCATGAAAAAACAGATAAATGACCAAATCAACCAGTCAACAAGCGAATTTCTTAGGGAAATAAACGAAATAATAAACAAGTATTGAATAGGCGGGCGATCCGCTTTGTAGAATAATTTTAAAACAATGACATCTGCCCGTCCCATTTGGATTGGCGCTCCTCTGTAACAAGGGGGACAAGAGTTTCCAGTTCCGAGAGAAAACGGCTGGGAGGGTTTTTCAGCAAACGCCCACGGAAATTGCGGGAAGCGGAATATGAAAGCCAAAGGCCCCGCCGCGCGCGGGTCATAGCCACATAGAGAAGCCGCCGTTCTTCTTCAATGTCCGGGCGTTCATTGTAGAGGGTGAAGGGAAGTATAGTTTCTTCCAGACCGGCGACAAACACATGATCAAATTCCAGGCCCTTTGAAGCGTGTATGGTCATCACCCTGACTCCCTCGCGGGTGTTGTCGGGAAGCCCCTGGCCTGCGGACAGGTTATCCAGAAGCGCCTGGGTGTTTCCGAATAAACCGGCAAGGCGTATAAGGTGTTCAATTATTTCAGGTGTCGCGGATTTTTTTTCTTTCTTTTTCATGGAATCCCAGACAGCGCGTATGTCTTGCGACTGCCGTGTCCGCAAATTTTCTAAAAGAGTTTTAACAGGTTCTTCTTCCCACCATGTTTGGGCTCCGGCAATTTCAAACGGGATGCCGTGGTCATTGAGCGCTTTGGTAATTGGTTCTGTCAGTGCCGCCGCCCGCACAAGAACCGCGCAGTCCGAGGGGCTAAAGTCCGCGTTGTTTGTTTCTATGCCTTTGGTTGTTTTCGAGTCCAGCGCAAAAAAGCTCGTTCCTCCGACAAGCGACGCGATGATTCTGGCAATGCCTTCGGCCTCGGATTTATCTGTCTGGTATGTTCTACGGAAAAGGCTGACAGGTACGGAAGAATCCATGTCGGAGCCTTTAAGATCGGTAACTGCCAACTTCCCCGCAGCCTTAATGATAGGTTCGGCGCAGCGGAAACTGTTACGCAATTCAAAACAGCCTGCGTCGGGGTAGTCCTGCCGGAAGCGGTCAATGAACCCCTTGTCAGAACCCCGGAAACCGTAAATCGCCTGGTTGGGATCGCCGATGGCCCACAGGGAGGGAGCAGAATCCCCATTATCAGCCAGCAGCCGGATCAGGGCGTATTGGGCAAAATTGATGTCCTGGTATTCATCAACAAAAATAAATCTGAATTTTTGACAATAGTATTTTAATATATCGTGTCTCATGGCAAACAGCCTTACGGTTCCGGCTATAAGCCCGTCGTAGTCAACAGCGCCCAAAGAATGGAGCAGTTTCCTGTATTCGGCGTAAGCACTGGCGAAAGCGGCTGCGGAGTCATTATCTCCCGAATTATCATCGGGGATGAAAGAAACCAGAGAAGCGGGCAGGATGCGGCTGAGGTCTTCCGGTTTTTCTCCGGGGAGGAGGAGGTATCGTTTTCTTTCCTCGATGTATTCGCCTAACCGTTTTGGACTGACGGTTTTGCTGTTTGCGGCGGCGCAGATTTTCGCAAGAAGCTCGTCCCTTTCGGTTTCGGATAGAATCTTGAAATCAGAGGGAAACAGGGCTGCGGCGTATTGTTCCCGCAGAATCGAAGCGCAGAGCGAATGAAAAGTGGCAACAACGGGTTTTTCCGCCTCCGGTTTTTCCGTTAGGCGAAGAACCCTGTCCCGCAGTTCCGCTGCGGCCTTTACTGTAAAGCTCAGGGCAAGTACGGAAGCGGGTGGTGCCCCATCGCTAATGACACGGGCGATTTTCGCGGCAAGGACTGCTGTCTTTCCCGTCCCCGGCCCGGCTATGATGATTCCCCTGTGCAAATCAGAAGATACCGCCGCCAGTTGTTCCTCATTCAGAGAGAAACTTCGCTCCTTAGGCAGCGGCTTGTTGTCATTTGCGGTAAGAACGGCTTTTGGCTTTACCTGACGGGATTTTTTCTTTGTATTAGTTTTATTAACAACATTTTTTTCAGAAAGCGACCACAGATTACACTGATTAACACTGATTTCCTTTGCTTCCCCGGCGGTGAAGGTGCGGATAACACCGTACTCTCCGTCATAACCCGGCGAAATCGACACTTCGCCCCGGCGCATACGGTCTACGGCTTTTGCCAGCAGTTCCCCCGAAACGCCCGGACAGCTTGTTTTTTCGATTTGCTCCAGGCTCATATCCATTAGAAGTGAGAATTCATTTCCCGCTTTTTCAATGAGAGTCCCGTAAGCGGCATAGACTTTTTTGGAAGCCTCTCCGGTTTCAAGAAGTTCCCCAAGTATTTCCTTTAGAGGGATAAGCGAATAGTAGGGCCTTTTGTTTCCGTCTTGCCCCTCAGGGCAGGGGGCACTATCATCGACAGGGCGATCCGCCAGTTCCAGAACCCTGCCCATGACCCCGCGTGTAAGAGGCTTGCCGCATACCGGGCAGATGTCGTCCAGTTGCGCCGCTTCTTCAGGCTGAAGGCAGATACCGCAGTTTCGGTGGCCGTCGTAATGGTACTTTCCCTCCTGGGGGAAAAATTCAACCGTTGCGATAATTCCTTTGTTATACAAAGCCTTCCTAAAAGAATCGTAGGTTAAATCCATTTCAAAGATTGTCGCTTCCCTGCCGAGTTTGTCCGGCGAATGGGCGTCGGAATTGGAGATGATCGAATAACGGTCAAGGCCGCTTAAAGCCCAGTTCATGGGCGGATTGGAAGAAAGCCCGGTTTCTATCGCGGGGATATGGGAGGTCAATGGGCCGTAACACTCTTCAATAGAATCGAAGCCTGATTCTTTACCGAGGGCTGAAAACCAGGGCGTCCAGATATGGGCGGGGATCAAAAGCGCCCTGTCGTCGGCCTCAAGCAGCAGGGACAGAAGGTCTTCTGAATCAAGCCCCAGGATGGGCCTGCCGTCCGAACGGATGTTTCCCAGGCGTTCCAGTTTCGCGTTGAAAACAGCGGCGGCTTTGAAATCCGGCAGCACGACAACATGGTGGACTTTCCGGGTCTTTCCCGCTTTTTTATAGATCGTGCTGATCTCGCCTGTGAGGACAAAATGTACGTCGGCGTTTTGCCGGAATGAATGGCCCGGTCTGGGCAGCCCTTCCGCAAGCGCGGGGCCTGAGTCAAATTCCGCGCGGGCTTTTTCTTTCAGCCGGTAAAAGCCGCTTCCTGAGTCATTGTCCTCAAGATTATCCCGCAGTTCCTCTATCCACCTGGGATGGGTGCAATCGCCGGTTCCCAGAAGGCAGATGCCCTTGATCCCCGCCCACCGTTCAAGGCTTGCCGGACTTAGCCGGGAACTCGTCGCCCTTGACCAGGGGGAGTGGATGTGTATATCCGCAATTATTTTCAATTTATAATCTTATCTTAAAGTTAATCCCCCAGGATTTGTCTCTTTGGTAGTTAAAAAGCAAAGTAAGGTTGGTTTTGCTGCGGCGGAGGAACAATGCTAGCCTCATCAATGTGTCTGCCTGACGCAGTATCTGTTCATCGTCATCATCATATTCCTGCATCATTTCAATACTGTCTATCATGAACCCGAGGCCCGCGTACGTTTTATATTTTTTGCTGTAGTATGCGCCGGGGAAAAAGAGGAGTCCTTCGCGGTTGTTATTGCCGAGTATATCATTCTGGTTTATGGATGCGTTTAAGCCGCGTAAAAAATCCGCGCCAACGGCCTCCTCGCAGAAGGACTTTCCGGCGGACAAGAGAAACACCAGAATTAGCCCATAGTGCCTGTATGCTCTCATACTATAAAAATATCCCAATTTAGCGGCAGAAACAATAGTTTCGGAGCAAAATTCCGGTAAAAGTATCAGAAATTCGGTTAAAAAAAGGAAAAAATTCGCTGAATCATTGCGGGCAACACTTGAAAATGGTTTTATTTTTGATATAATAGTAATATACTCCAATAGGTTTTGTACTTTTAGAGTAAATTTATACTCGTATAAATTGTTACATTATATATTGTATATAGAAAAATGAAAACAAAGATTTTTTATAAAACAATTATCATTGGTTTTTTGTTGTATTGCCTGTTTTGCGGCAGCGCGTCTGCTGCAGAGATGCTCAATTTAGAGCCGGTGCAATTTGACAGCTTGTCTCTGAGATACCCCATTATATTGGTACACGGAATCGCCATACGTGACCACGGGTTTGTTGTAGCTTCCTGGGGCAGAATTCCGGCTATATTGAGGGACTACGGCTTAAAAGTTTATCTTGGAAATACTGACGCATGGGGTTCTATTGAATCAAACGCGGAAATAATTAAAAACACTGTAGATAAAGTATTGGAAGAAACAAAGGCGGATAAGGTTAATATAATAGCGCATTCCAAAGGCGGCCTGGATTCCCGCTGTTTTATTTGGAAATATAATTACGGGGACAAGGTAGCAAGCCTGACAACGCTATCAACGCCGCATCATGGTTCATTTGTAGCGGATCTTATTCAAAGCGCGAAACCCCTTCATACCTTAGCCGCAAAAAAAAGCCTGGAGGCTTTGGGTAAAATATATAACGATACATATCCCAATGCCTATGCCGTAAGCTATGAATTAACAACAGGGCATTTGAAGGAATTTAATGAAATTGTAACAATGGATGAGAGGGTGTACTATCAGAGTATTTATTCGACAATGAACTACGCTACGGACGACCCGATTTTTGCCAGCGGTTTTTTATATTTAAAAAGGGTTATAGGTGATAACGACGGCCTGGTAAGCGAATATTCCGCAAGATGGGGAAAAAATATTACCAAAGTACAGGGCGGTATATCCCACGGGCAAATCATTGACGTTACGGGAAAAACCCTGTTTGATATAGATATTACCAACGGGCAGCCTGTCGATACTACGTGGAGAGGCCGTACAGATGTTGGCATACCTAATATCTATCTGAAGTTTATTAAAGATTTAAGCGATAGAGGATTCTGATACCTTTGCTCATTGCTAATTCCCCATTTTTTTGCTATCCTTCCTCTCATGGAGAAATTTGCCGACGAGGCAATTATCGAAGTGTCCTCCGGTTCGGGCGGAAACGGCTGTGTCGCTTTCCGGCGGGAAAAGTATATTCCCAAGGGCGGGCCGTCAGGAGGGGACGGCGGCAGGGGAGGGGATGTGGTGTTCACTGTCAAGCGCAATTTACGCACCCTTGCCCATCTGCGCTATAAGCATACGTTCAAGGCCGAGAACGGGCGCGACGGTATGGGCGCGGGCTGTTACGGAAAAAACGGCGAAGACATTGTTATCCCGCTGCCGCCCGGCTCCATTGTCCGCGAAGCTGAAACAGGCGCCCTGGTAGGCGATTTTTCCGGAGAGGCTCAGGACAAGGGCGATCTGGTTTTCCTGAAAGGGGGAAACGGCGGCTGGGGGAATATACATTTTAAGTCGCCGGTGAACCAGGCCCCGCGCAAGGCCCTGCCCGGACAGCCGGGGAAGACAGTCCTGTTGAAAATAGAATTGCATATAATGGCGGATATAGGTCTGGTCGGGTTTCCCAATGCCGGTAAATCCAGCCTGCTTGACCGTTTTACCAATGCCAGGCCGAAAATCGCCGCGTATCCTTTTACAACAAAAATCCCCAACCTCGGAGTGCTGACTGTCGGGGATTCTGACACGGGCGGCAGGGATGTGATCATTGCCGATATTCCGGGGCTGATAGAAGGCGCTTCACAGGGGGCGGGGCTTGGCATCCGTTTTCTTAAACATATTTCCCGTACATCGGCGCTGGCTTTTCTGGTTGACCTTTCAGACGATAATTATCTTGACGCTTTTGACGTGCTGCAAAAGGAGCTTGCCTCATTTTCTCCCGACCTGGTGCAAAAAAAACGGCTTCTTGTCGGGACAAAAACCGATCTGCCTGAAACCGAAGGCCGCCTTGCCGAACTGGCGGCTAAATACCCCGATGAAAAAATATTCGGCATTTCGGTTTTTTCCGGCGAGGGGATAAAGGAACTTGCCCTGGAATTCCTCCGCCTTGCCGATTAAGTATGGAATGCTGAGATTTATTTTAGGAATAGGGCAGATTTAAAGCCTTTATTCCGCTTCAGGGGCAAACGGCGGTATTTGAATTTTTTTCTCCCCTTTTTTAATAAATTGTTATATCTTATAAGAGGAGAGAAAAAATGAAAATAAAAATCAGGCTGAGTCTCATGGTAATAGCTATTGTGGTTGTGGTGGCGGCAAGCATAGCGCTCCTTCTGCTGAAAGAAGCCTCCAGTATAAGCATGAATTTGACCAAAGAGGGCATTCGGTCTTTAGTTAAGGAGCAGACTACATACTGGAAAGGGATAGAGGACGCCTATATACGGATGCTGCGTACGCTGTCCTATATAATGTCGGAATATGAAAATGTTCCGGCGGGAGAACGCCGGGATAAATTTGACAGTATTTTACATGATACGATTGTTTACGAACCTACCATGATAAACCTGTATACGGTCTGGAAACCAAACGCCGTTGACGGAATGGACGCTCAAAATATAGGCCGTATCGGTTCCAGCCCCACAGGGCAGTATGCCATAACCTACACAAGGGAAAGCGGTAAAATATCAAGCAGGACTACCATTGATATAGACGCCGCAATGGCCTATCTAACCGGCCCTAACGCCCTGAAAGATCGGGTGGAACACCCCATACCCAGAAAAATAGACGGAAAAGACACGCATTTGCTCAGAATCATGGTTCCGGTGATTAATCCCCGCACCAGGGAAGTAGTGGGCAGCGTCGGCTGTCTTTTTACTATTGATACGATGCAGTCGGTAGTAACAGACGCTATTAAAAATAACGATGAAATTGCCGCGATGGCAATTTACGCCGGGAATGGGTTGATTTTGGGACATCTGGTACCGGAACGGGTAGGGAAAATGCTGATTGACACAGAGACCGTATTCGGCTCCCGTATAGAGGAAGCAAATCAGGCGGTGCTGGACGGAAAGGAATTTCAGGGGCGCTTTTTTTCTCCCGTGCTGAACGCGAATGTAGAGATACTAATGCTTCCGCTTCAAATAGGCAGTTCGAATCGTACATGGTCAATAATGATAGTTGTTACGGAAGATTATATTATGAAAGATGTTACCGCCATAACCAAATTTACCATTATTCTGGCGGTAATATCCGTTATTGTGGCCGCGGTAATTGTGTATTTTGCCCTGAGCGCCAGCATCAAACCGATTCTCAAGGTAGCTGACAGCCTCAAGGATATTGCCGGCGGCGAAGGCGATCTTACGCAGAGAATAACCGTCAATTCCAAAGACGAAGTCGGCGATCTTGCCCGGTATTTCAATGAGACGCTGGAAAAAATCAAAAACCTTGTTATAAATATTAAAAAAGAAGCTTCTCAACTGTCCGATGTCGGAAAAGAGCTTGTCGGTAATATGAACGAGACTGCGGTGTCTGTCAATAAGATTAATTCCAACATTCAGAGTATCAAGGGCCGCATAATTAACCAGAGCGCCAGCGTTACCGAAACCAACGCGACTATGGAACAGATAATCACAAACATTGATAAACTCAACCACCAGGTGGAAAATCAGGCCGACACAATCTCAAAACGGTCTGCCTTCATTCAGTTAATGGTATCAAACATCAATTCGGTAAATCAGACTTTGATAAAAAACATGGAAAATGTGCAAAATTTAAAAGAAGCCTCCGAAATTGGCAGAGGCGGATTGCAGGAAGTAGCGTCAGACATTCATGAAATTGAGCGCGAGTCAGAAGGGCTTTTGGAAATCAACTCGGTCATGTCAAACATCGCCAGCCAGACCAACTTGCTTTCGATGAATGCGGCGATTGAGGCGGCTCACGCCGGAGACGCAGGCAAAGGCTTTGCCGTGGTTGCCGACGAGATACGCAAACTGGCGGAAAGTTCCGGCGAACAATCAAAAACAATCGGCAGCGTTCTGAAAAAGATAAAAGATTCGATTGACAAAATAATCAAATCAACAGAGAACGTACTTACCAGGTTTGAGGCGATTGACTCGGGTATTAAGACGGTGGCGGAACAGGAAGAGGATATTAGGGGCGCGATGGAGGAGCAGAGCAAGGGGAGTAACGAGCTTCTTCAGGGGACAGGCAATTTGAATGAAATTACCAGGCAAGTACAGCACGGCTCCGAGGAAATGCATGAAGGGGCAAAGGAAGTAATACGTGAAAGCCAGAACCTTGAGAAAGCAACTCAGGAAATAAGCTCCGGCATGAACGAGATGGCCACAGGCGCGGATCAGGTAAATGTAGCCATAGACCACGTCAACGAGATAAGCATCAAAAACCGCGAATGTATTGAGATTTTGTTACAGGAAGTTTCGCGGTTTAAAGTGGAAACGTGAAAATGTCAAATAGCAAATAGCAAGTAGCAAAGGCAAGACAAGCCTTCGCTCTTCTTCCTCTTCCTTTGCTATTTGCTCCCTGCTCATTGCTCTTTTGATTTCCCCTCTTGCACATTTTTCCGACCCGTGCTACTTTATTCACATGAAACAAAATCAATTAGCAATGAGAAATGAGCAATTAGCAATGAAAGACAGCGCATCCCGCTATTACCGCTTCTTCCTTTGCTATTTGCTCCCTGCTAATTGCTCTTTGGTTTTGTATCCCCCCCCCCCCCCCCCCCCCTACGACAATTAGGAATGAGGAATTAGGAGTTAGGAATGAAAGAATAACGCCTCAGAAACAGGGCTATGCCTTGATTGTATATTTTTATCTTCTCTCGGAAAAACGCCGGATTTGCGCGTATGCGGAAACACTGGCTTTTTTAATAAATCACAGACAAGGAGTTATGTATGAAAAACGCATTCAGACTGTTCAGCGTTATTGCACTCATGGCGGTAATCGGGTTTTCATTCGCCGCTTGCGGTGACGCAGATGACGGCAGTATCCCGCCGGAAGATAAGCCGGTTCAAGACCGCTGGGGGAAATGGGTAGCTGATGACGCAACCGCCACATTGGATTATTCAGTTGGCGACGACGGAGTGTGTACTATTACCGTAGGCGGTATTGCCCAGACTAATAATGAGGCAGATGGATG
>Ga0268262_10000635_pt1 | contig 45643 bp, 33 predicted proteins | sample TergutNc150P3_FD_190354 | JGI IMG/M metagenome (GOLD analysis project Ga0268262, IMG submission 190354) | Nasutitermes corniger P3 segment gut microbial community from laboratory colony in Florida, USA - Nc150 P3 (SPAdes) (version 2) | ecosystem: Host-associated > Arthropoda: Insects >... | reverse complement strand
GGGGGGGGGGGGGGGGTGACAACAACGACGAGATATTGGCGTTCCCCGCCGGCAAACAAGGCGCGTACGCAATTCCAAACAGCGTAACCTCCATAGAGAGCATGACGTTTTTCAACTGCTCCGGGCTAACGTCCGTCGCCATCCCAGACAGCGTGACGTATATCGGCGGCTGGGCGTTTATGGAGTGCTACGGGCTGACGACCGTTACCATCGGCGCCGGCGTGATGTCCATAGGCAGAGGCGCTTTTATGCATTGCCACGACTTGACGTCGGTGATATGTTTGAGCACCGTCCCGCCCGCCATAGAAGAGAATAAATACGGCATATTCGACGTGTTCGACGCCGAAGCCGCCATCCGCTTATACGTCCCCAAAACTTGCGTGGGAATTTACAAATTCACAGACGGCTGGAAGGATCTCGGCGGCATAAAATCAACGGACGATTATTCGCCCGCCGCTTCGAGCGATCACGCGGTCCCGCATGACAGACCGCCGGAAGACGCGCCGGAGGCGGCGCTGGCGTCCGCGTTGGCGGGCGGCGGGTTCACGGTGAGCCAAAACGCCGTCGGCAAACCCTCCGGAACGGTGAGCTTCTTCCGCCACGGCAGCCGCATAGAGAGCGCGAAGCTGTATATCTACGACGTGTCGGGCGACGTGGTGAAAAAGATAAAGATCGGCGACCACAACGACAGCGCCGATCCGTCGGACGCCTCGTCCAAATCCGGGCGGCCGATAGGCTCATGGGACTTGCGCGACGTTAAAGGACGCCCGGTGCTGGGCGGCACATACTTAATCAAAGGCGAAATCAAAATGTCCGGCGGCAAACGCGAACGGGTATCGGTGGTCGTGGACGTCAGGTAGCGGGCAGGTTGTCCTAATAAAGTTTTTTACCTCATAGCCTCCCGCATAATCTATATTCTACATAAGCTGGATTATGTCATCAATAAACCAATAACCCATTTTGGAGCGCAAATAATGGGCACCGCAACCGCCGTAACCGCCGCCGCCGAAGGGCTTGACCCTCAGCGCCTGCGCGACCTCAAGTCCCGCGTCGATAACCTTCGGGGGTATCTTTGACATAGACGGTAAGAAGAACCAAATCATGCAGCTCGAGTCCCGCTCCGCCCAAGACGGGTTCTGGGACGACGCGGGGGCGGCGCAGAAGGTTCTCAAAAGCGTCAAAGAGCTGAAGCGGGTCGTGGAGCCCTGGGACAAGGCTGACGCCGACGCGAACGACATCTCCGAGCTGTACGAACTGGCCTCGGAGGAGGGCGACAAGGCGACGCTCGCCGATCTATGCGGTCAGGCCGCCGAGCTTGAAAAAGAGGTGGCGAGGATCGAGTTCATCCGCAAAATGGGCGGCGAGGACGACGCGGCGGACGCCGTCGTCACCATCCACAGCGGGGCGGGCGGCACGGAATCGTGCGACTGGACGGAGATGCTCTACCGGATGTACGCCCGCTACATGGAGCGGCAGGGTTACTCGTACAACATTCTGGAGAGTTCGCCCGGCGACGAGGCAGGGCTGAAATCCGTCACCCTCGAGGTCAAGGGCGAGTACGCCTACGGCCACCTCAAGGCCGAGACGGGCGTGCACAGGCTGGTGAGGATCTCCCCGTTCGACTCCAACGCCCGCCGCCACACCTCGTTTTCATCCGTCTACGCCTACCCGATAATGGACGAGATCGAGGATTACGAATTGGACGAGAAGGATATAAGGGTGGACACGTACAGGTCGAGCGGCGCCGGCGGCCAGCACATCAACAAGACGGACAGCGCGGTGCGGATGACGCACATCCCGACGGGGATAGTGGTGGCGTGCCAAAACGAGCGGTCGCAGATAAAGAACAGATCGACGGCGCTGAAGATACTGAAAGCGCGGGTGCGCCAGCATTACAAGGAGATAGAGGAGCGGGAGCGGGAATCAAAGCAGACGGAGAAGAAGAAAATCGAGTGGGGCAGCCAAATAAGGTCTTACGTTCTGCACCCGTACAACATGGTGAAAGACCATCGGACGGAGGCGGAGACGAGCAATACGTCGGCGGTGCTGGACGGGGATATAGATATGTTCATTGAGGCTTATTTGCTATTGAATTAGGAGATAATCATTGTGTCAACGCTTCCAAAGTACCCCAAGGTAAAGTGCGCCCGTTGCGGCGACTGTTGCCGTATTCCCGTCGTCCCAGTCACCCATAAGGATGTGGCGAGGCTCATCAAACATACAGGACTGCCGGTAAGTTCGCTGGTGCGGTTCTGTCCCTCTTCTGAAATGGAATTCGATGAGAATTCGGGGCTGTGGATAAAATTTAAATCAAGCAGGCGCGCAATGGTGTTGCGCAAGCGGGGCGAGCGGTGCATCTTCCAAACGCCTGAGAGGGCTTGTTCCGCCTACGAGGCGAGGCCGCAGACCTGCCGGACATTTCCGTACAGCGTGGAGTTCGACGGGAAAAAGATAGAGGAAATCACACTGAACGAGGTGATGAAGTGCAACGCTATAAAAAGTTCCAAGGGGTGTATCGATATCGATATTCTCATTGCGAATGTAAAGAAAGAGGATAGGGAAGACAGGGAGTATCATAAAATAGTGGAGCGGTGGAATTTGTCGGACAGCGGCGGGAATGTGAAAGATTTTTTGAAATTCGCGGGGCTTTAATACTACAATACCTAATATGAACGAAAAAAGACTATACATAGTAGACGGCTACGCTTTCGCCTACCGCGCCTACTACGCCCTTATCCGTAGCCCGCTGATCAGTTCCAAGGGCTTTCCCACAGGCGCGATTTACGGCTTCGCCAATTATCTGCTGCGCCTCATAGAGACCTACGGCTGCCCGTATTTGGCGGTGGCTATGGACAGCTCCGTGCCCACGTTCCGCCACGAGGCCTACGCCTTGTACAAGGCCAACCGCGAGGCTATGCCGGACGATTTGAGACAGCAGATGCCGCGCATATTCGAGTTGCTGGAGGCGTTCAACATTCCCGTCATAAAAAAAGACGGCTTTGAGGCGGACGACATTGTGGCTTCGCTCACGAAGCGGGCGCTCGCGGAGGGGTTCGAGGTGTTTTTGGTGACCAAGGACAAAGACCTCATGCAGCTCATAGGCCCGAAAGTTACGATGCTCGCCCCGGACGGGTCGGGGGTCTTCTCCCCTATGGGGCCGAAAGACGTGCTTAACAAGATGGGAGTGCCGCCGGAGAAGATTTTGGACTTCCTGGCGCTCGTGGGCGACACCTCCGACAACATTCCCGGAGTGACGGGAATAGGCGTCAAGGGCGCGGCCAAGATTTTGGAGACGCTGACCGTCGATCAAATATTGGACGACCCCTCACGCGTCAAACCGGAAAAGGTCGCCGATAAGATCCGCGAACGCAAAGAGAATCTCGCCATATCGAAAATGCTCGCCACGTTACGCGACGACGTTGAGTTCGATTTCTCATTGAACAATCTCAAACGCGGCGAGTTCGACCTTCCGCACTGCCGCGAGCTGTTAAACGAGCTGGAGTTCTTCTCTATGCTGCGGAACCCGCTCTTCGGAGCGAGGAAAAAGTTCGAGCCGCGTATACGGACGATAGACTCAATCGCCGAATTGCGCGATCTCGTGGAAGCGATAGACAAGAAAGGCGAGGCCGCCATCGACGCGGTGACTGTAGGAAACCATCCCAGAGTCGCGCAGCTAAAAGGAATCGTGCTCGCCGTCGATCCCTCGGAGGCGTATTACGCGCGGATCGACGGCGGCGGCGCGAAACAAGATACGGACGCGGCCTCCGCTATCGCCGTTGATTTGTTCGACGGCTTGGACGGGCAAGGCGCGGGCGGCGGCGAATCGCTTGACAGAAGCGAGGCGCTGAAAATTCTCTCCGGCGTTCTCGAGTCGCCGCGAATAGGCAAGATCGGGCACGATCTGAAGCACCTCTCCATGGCGCTCAGAAGCGAGGGAATTACGTTGCGCGGACTCGCTTTCGACGCGATGCTCGCCGCCTACGTGATAGACCCCGGAAAACGCCGCTACGATCTCGCGGAGCTTGTGGGCGAGCATCTGTGCGTAGACATAAAAACCGTCGGCGATTGGCGCGACAGCGAAGGGTTCATCGACCCTCTCGCCGGCCCCATGCCCACCGCCGACGCGGCGTGCGCGGCGCTGCTCCTGCGGGAAAAACTCCTGCCCGTCATGGACGAGCGCGGTTGCGCGAATCTATTTAGAGAGATAGAGCTTTCGCTGGAAGCGGTATTGGCGGACATAGAGTGGAACGGCATACTGATAAACACCGAACTCCTGTCGCGCCTCTCCTCCGAATACGCCGCCGACATCGAGCGGATCACGCGCGGGATCTACGCTTTCGCCGGGGAAGAATTCAACCTCAATTCGCCTAAACAGCTGGGAGAAATACTCTTCGGCAAGCTCGGCATGCACAGCGGCAAAAAGACCAAAGGCGGCTCGCAATCGACAAGCGTCGAAGTGCTGGAGAACTTAGCCGCCGACCATCCGGTGGTGATGTCTATACTCGACTACCGCGAAAAGCAGAAATTGCTGTCCACATATATAGACGCGATACCGGCGCAAATATTGCCGCAAACGGGACGCGTACACACCTCTTTCAACCAAGCGGTGACGGCCACCGGCCGCCTGTCGAGCACGAATCCCAATTTGCAGAACATTCCCATACGCACCGAGAGCGGACGCAAAATCAGAGAGGCGTTCATAGCTCCGCAAGGCTGCGTGCTGGTCTCCGCCGACTACTCGCAAATCGAACTGCGCATACTGGCGCACCTGTCAGGCGACCCGTCGCTCGTGCGCGCGTTTACGGACGACAAAGACGTCCACGCCCAAACCGCGTCCGCCATCTACGGCGTGATGCCGGAGCTTGTGACGCCGGAGATGCGCCGCGCCGCCAAAACCATAAACTTCGGCCTCATGTACGGCATGGGCCCCGTCAACCTCTCCAAACAGATCGGCATATCGTTCGCGGAAGCGAAAAGATTCATAGAGTCGTACTTCAACCAATTCCCGTCAATCCGAGCGTTCATGGACGCGGCGATACAGAAGACGCGCGACCACGGCTACTCGGAGACGATTTTCGGACGCAAACGCTACCTGCCGGAGATCAACTCGACGACCCGAACCGTAAGGGAAGCCGCCGAACGCACGGCGATCAACACCCCCGTGCAAGGAACGGCGGCGGATATTATAAAGGTCGCGATGATAAATCTATACAAAAAGATGCCCGGCCGCTGGCCGCAATCCAAAATGCTGTTGCAAGTACATGACGAATTAGTATTTGAGACGCCCGAAGAGAACGCGGAAGAATTCGCGCGGTGGGCGAAAGGAGAAATGAGCGGCGCATGCGAACTTAAAGTACCGTTGAAGGTTGACGCGGGTATCGGTAAGCATTGGGGGGAGGCGCATTGAAAAAAATTTAACCACTAACCACACGAACCGCACGAACAAAACAAATGTTATTTATAAAAACGAACGGTGTATTGTTGTATATTTATGTTTTACGTTCGTGATGGTTTGTGTGGTTCGTGGTCAATTATTGTTTTCGGATACTCTATGCTAAAATCAAACATAGTAATCACCGTCCCCGAGGGCCTATGCCCGTTCCTCAAGACAGAAGTCGAATCTCTCGGCCTGCCCGTAACCTCCGTCACGCCCACGAGCCTCTCGACCGAGGGCGCGTCTACCGAGGCTATGTTGCTCAATCTGCGCCTCCGCACCGGCCACCACGTGCTCTTCCAGATCGCCGCGTTCCGCTGCCGCGACGCCGACGAACTATACAAGGAACTCTCGAAGATTCTGTGGGAGACTATCATCCCGTCGGACGAATACCTTACGGTAGTCTCCAACGTCCGCAATCCGACCATCCGCGACGCCCGCTTCGCCAACATGCGCTGCAAGGACGCGATAGTCGACCGCATCCAAGCGCGCAAAGGCCGCCGCCCCGACTCCGGCCCGGAGCAGACCGGAGCCGTCGTCAGCCTATACTGGCGCGACGAGCGCTGCACCGTCTACTTAGACACCTCCGGCGAACCGTTGTCGCGCCGAGGCTACCGCCGCATACCCTTGGGCGCCCCCATGCAGGAGACGCTCGCCGCCGGCGTAGTCATGGCCTCGGAGCTGAAAGCGGGCGACAGCTTCGTCAACCCCATGTGCGGCAGCGGGACGATGGCCATAGAAGCGGCATTATCGCTTAGCGGCAGGGTGCCCGGGCTGACAAGGCAAAACTTCGGATTCATGCACCTCTTAGGATTCGACATGAGAGCGTGGGAGGAGATGAAAGCCGCGGCGAAAGGCAAGGTGCTGAAAACCGTACCGTCGCAAATCATCGCCACCGACAACAATGAAAAAGCCATAGAAGCCGCCCGCAAAAACGCGGCGACGGCCGGGGTGGAGCAGCTGATACGCTTTGAGGTCTGCGACTACGCCGACACGCCCGTCCCGCCTCCCCCCGGCGCCGTGATACTGAACCCGGCCTACGGTATGAGGCTGGGCGACGACAAGGAACTGGTGGAGACCTACCGAGGCATAGGCGCGTTCTTCAAACAGAAATGCAAGGGCTACCGCGGAGGGGTGTTCACCGCGAACACCGGTCTGGCCGGGCAGGTCGGGCTGAAAGCCAAGAGGAAAGTGCCGTTTGTCAACGGGAAGATTGAGTGCAGGCTCTATGTGTATGATCTGTATTGAACGTGTTCAGTTTACACGGTTTTAGCAACAATCCGCTATCTGCTTAATTTTATCACTTTCTTATTATCTTTCTCGCACTCCTTTATCAATACTTCTTTTATCCGATCATATTTTTCGTGATGTATAAAGTCAAAATTATTATTAGGGGACAGCGATTGACCGACCTTTTTTTGTCGCGTTTTAGTGAAAAACACGCTATATCACACCTAACCCCTTAATTCTCAACGAATTACGACTCACAACAGATACGGATACGCCCGACCACGCTCCCGACTCCGGACGGGATCGACATGGTAGACATACGCAAAAGTCGGGACAGTCTAGAAATCACAAAAAAATTTGCTTTTTTCAAAACCATCTATTATATTGTATATATAGCGTAGGCTTCGGCATGGGCACATATTGTGGCCGCCATTGGCTTATAAGCCTACTCTTTCGTAGAAATTGTGGTCTGTACCTTGTTTCCATCTACAATTCTATAAGATGGTTACTTTAAAACAATGGGGCTTTAACAGGAACGGCGGCGCTATATGGACATAAAAATTGCTAATATTGATCCGGTAGTACAAACAGAACTTAACAAATTAAGAGAACTCATTGTTGACGCCATTCCAGGTTGGGTTGAACAAATTTATCTTTTCGGCTCATACGCATACGGGACTCCGCATAAAGATTCAGATTTAGATCTATATGTGATATTAAAGGACACTGTTCCGTTACGGGATATTGATGTCGGATTAAGAATCGAACTCGCTATCGCCCGCAAAAAATCAATGCCGTCAGACCTTATTGTTAAGAAAAAAACGGCTTTCAAAAAGCGTTTGGAAGATATCACACTTGAACAAAAGATTGTCAAAGATGGAATACTGATTTATGGTTAAGCAAACAAATTCCTCTGAAGAGTGGCGCTTCCTCGCAGAACGAGATTTGATGGTTGCTAATCATTTGGCAACTAATATATACCCGCCTCAAAATGAACTTAGCGCATATCTTTGCCAACAATCAATAGAAAAATACCTTAAAGGCGCGTTGATCATTTTGGGAGAAAATAATATTCCTTATACACATGATCTTAGTATATTGTGCTTATTGGCAGAAAAATATCAACCCTCTTTTTCATCTATATCATCTTTTTGCGCCTCAATAAAACATCTTTCCGTTTCACCGCGATATGATGCAGGTTTAAGCCTTTCAGATACGGATATGCGACTTGTTTTACAGTATGCCCAAAAAATTAAAACCTTTTTAGAAAAAGAAGTTCCTAGCTTATTTCAAAACCTAGACCGTATAGAACAAGCCAAAAACGATATTAATAACGCAATACAATCCGGCGAATTAAACACCGTAAAACAAGTTATAGAATATTTGAAAGATACTCACTCTTTTGTTATGGAACCGGTACTTATTGATTGGGTCACAAAATCAATTAATACACAACAAGTAGTACCACATGAAATTTGTCTACTACTCGTGGAAAAACTATACGCCGGACGGTCAGCGCTAAAATGGAGAGAGGATCGATGCAATGGTGTGGTAGAAAAGGCAGAACTTACAATAGATGGCGGATCAAACTATATAATTACCAAAAAGTCAGGTACAAATACATATACCGTTAGCGTTCATTTAAACGGTAATATAGTTGTGATGGAAACAGAGACTAACTATGTTAGTGCATATCACTTAGCGAATGAGCGAGCATTAAATGAGTACCTTTGTCGACACTTTGTTGATTCTTCTAAAGACAAGGATAAATCTGTGGGATCGACTTAATTTTTTAACTCTTTGATTTACAACGAATTACGACTCACAACAGATACCGATACGCCCGACCACGCTCCCGACGCCGGACGAGATCGACAGGATTATTTCAGGGATTGATGTTGCGGGGGATGAATGGAATATTACTGTATGAACACAAATAACGTTGAATGGATCGTTCCAAGCACACGTATTTCTACTCCGTATAGTCGCAGTGTCCCACATGCCCTCTTAAATATTCCGCCATGTCCTTATCAAACGACGAAATATAGTCATTATCTTGTTTAACACGGAATTGTTTGTACACATCATTCGCCTTTTTCAGCGCGTCTTCATTAGATACGCATCCCTTGTCCGGCAAAACGCGACGGCGGTTGTTTTTCAAGAAGTTATCGGTTTCATTTAGCCAGTCCTGCATACTCATGGCAACGCCATCCTCGGCCATCAGTTCCGCATAGTCAATAAACATTGTTACTAGCCGATTCATACGGGAGAGTTCTGTTTCGTTCAAATAATTCTTGGCAATGGAAATATCTCTTTTTAGTATCTTCCCGTCCGGCGCATTTTTCCATGTCGTCAGCCCCATCGTCGGATGATCAAGGGCAACACGCTCAAAAATCAATTCTGCGGCAGTTTTCCCCGTAATCGCAAAATGGAGTTTATTCTGCACAAAAGCATAAAATTCTTTTGTAAGATCGCTTGTTTTGTCGTAATCATAACTACACTGTTCAAACACATCGGCAATTTTCTGGTACGCCCGCCGCTCGCTGGCGCGAATCTCGCGAATTTTTTCCAAAAGCTCGTCAAAATAGTCTCTACCGAACGGTTTACCGTTTTTTAGAAGCTCTTCGTTGAGCAAATACCCCTTTTTTATGTACTCCTTTAGTGTTTGGGTCGCCCATTGGCGGAAACGGGTCGCTTTTTTAGAATTTACGCGATAACCAACGGCGATTATCGCATCAAGGCTATAAAAATCGGTCTTACGGGTTACTTCGCGCCCACCCTCAACTTGAACTATTTCCATTTTGGAAACAGTTGAATCCGGCGTTAATTCCTCATCATCAAAGATGTTTTTCAGATGCTTGCTAATGGCCGGGATATTGACATCAAACAATTCCGCAATGGATTTCTGCGTCATCCAAAAGGTTTCATCCTTGAATACCACGTGCACATAGACGCTACTGTCCGGTGTGGAGTATAACGCAATCTTGCCTTCGGAGACGCTAACAATATTGTTCATTGGTTTAAACCCTAACCTCGCTTAAACTTCAATACCAATATATCTAAAATAATATTTGGTAAGAATAAAGTCAAATTTATTTTAGGGGGCGGCGATTGATTGACCGTCTTTTGTCGCGTTTTAGCGAAAAACACGCCATATCACACCTAACCCCTTGATTCTCAACGAATTACGACTTACAACCGATACTGATACGCCCGACCAAACTCCCGACGCCGGACGAGATTGACAGGATTATTTCTGGGATTGATGTTGCGGGGGAAGGGGTTACGTAATTACGAATGATAGTGGTCACACACGACCTAAGTAGCTACCTTTTAATCTACATCCAAATCATCATCCTTTGAGTCGTAAAAGTAATCAAGTTGTTTATTTGCTTTGCCGATAGGAAATAACCTATGGCGTTCGAGACGTTCTTTCGCTTCTATTAAAATCTCTTTAATCTTTCTTTCAAAATCTTCTCTGGGCGGTAAATTAGTCCAGTATTCCGCAACCGCAATACCTGACTTATCCAACTCCATCAATTCAATTTGGTTACGACTCGCCTTTGTACAAAGAATTATACCGATAGGCTCATTTTCATCAATCTGCCGCTCATACCTATTTAACCATTTCAAATAAAATTCCATCTGTCCCTTATACGCCGGAACAAATTTACCTATTTTTAACTCTATCGCCACAAGCCTTTTTAAAACACGATGATAAAAAAGCAAGTCAAGCGTATAATCGTCGCCGTCCATCGTCATTCGTTTCTGCCGTTCCACGAATGTAAATCCATGACCAAATTCCAAAATGAACGACTCAAGTTCCGTAAGTATCGCCTTTTCAAGATCTGCCTCCAAAAAGTTCTCTTTTAATCCCAAGGTATCCAAAATATAAGGGTCCTTAAATACATTGAACGGCATGATAGAATCCACGCTTAACTGTGAATTGGCGATTTCCTGCCGCTCAAAGGCTTTGCGGGAGATTTGTTTACGCAATTCTCTAATACCCAAGTTTCTTGTAATCGCGTCGTTTGCGTAATATAGCCTTGCTTGCTCTGTTTCCAACGGTAATATTTCAATAAAATGAGACCAGCTCAATTGTGTCGACAGTGTCGACACAATCTTTAAATCCGGAAATAACTCCGCAAATTGAACCATCCGCCGCAGATTCCGCAACTCAAACCCGGAACCGTACTTTTTAACCAATTGTTGCGACAACGTCACAACAACCCTCTTCCCGTATTCGGCACGCTCCCCGTCTAAAACGGTTGAACGGATATGGTGCCCCACCTCCCAATACATGAGCGTAACCTCACGATTGGCGTACATTCCAGCGCGGTACTTTCGCTTCTCTATGATTTTTGAAATACGCGCAAATAGCGAGGACTCGTCAATTCGCTGAATATCCGTGATTTGTTCGCTCTTTTTCTTACCCACCATGCCCCCCAACCGACATATTTGAAAATATCCGACAACCACCCTCCTATTCCTAAAATAATATTTGGGATGAACAAAGTCAAATTTATTTTAGAAACGGCGATTGATTGACCGTCCATTATCGCGTTTTAGCGAAAAACACGCCATATCACACCTAACCCCTTGATCCTCAACGAATTACGACTCACAACAAATACCGATACGCCCGACCACGCTCCCGACGCCGGACGAGATCGACAGGGTTATTTCAGGGATTGATGTTGCGGGAGAGGGGGTTGCGTGATTGCGAATGACCGGACCAGCACCAATGACCGACGATCGAAAACACATGAGCGCGAGACAAGCGGGAACGGCTGGATCTAAAAATTTTACACAAATGATGTACTTCTTCAGAGTGTCTTTTTCACGCTAAAGGATTTTTTGATTTCTCACATGGAATATTTAAATTTTTGTTCTTTAATATACTTTGAAATAATTCTATGCCTTCGGCTTTTGGACCAAAGCAAATTTTGGCAATATGACTTGATACTTCGGGTAAATACTCAAGATACATATGTTTGTAATCGTCTTTAATTATAATCTCTTTATCATTTATACGATGTATCTTAACAATCCTACATTCCTGTTCTTCTCTAAACGCTACATGTTTTACAAGATAACGTAGATTAAGAAGTAGTTGCCCTACAACTGTGTGGTTAAGCTTACGAACTCTTGTTTGTAAATCTTTCATTGTTTTCCTGACACTGTCAATAATACCATTTATTTTTTTATTGTATTCTTGAAATTTATCTTCCATATTATCTCTGTAAAAAAGATATTCTTCTCTTCGACCCACCGTTATTATATGTTGATAGGTTGATGGACTAGGATCAATATAGATACAACGGAAAAGTGTTAATTTATCTCTCTTTGTCACATTTGAAGATCCTAAAACCATCTTTGCTGTCTTACTGAAAAAAGTATTCCTAAAAACTAGAGATAATCCAGTCCCCTCTTTACCATTTTCACTTTTGCCATAAAGACGAAACATATTCAAATTGTCAAAATCGAATATAAAACAACTAGCAAATGCTTCGTATTTTTCATTATTTATTTTGTCGTTGGTTAAGTGTATTTTTTCTCCATATAAAAAATCAAGCAAGGTCTTTCCTTCAGATGGATCGTTAGAATAATCTATGGCATTTAATCTGAACGTTGAATTACTCTCAAAAAGTAATTTTTGCGCAACCTCTTTTTCTCGATAATACGCCACACACTTTTCATTTTCATCGTCTACATGCAATAAACTGATAATAAAAATAGAACGGATATAAATTTCTTTGTATTTATTTAGGTGTTTCTTTTGTTCCTGTTTAAGATTATTTGTAGTCTTTCTAAAAAAAATACCATCATCATTATCCGAATCCAATAATGAATGAAGGATTCTTGTTTTAATAGTTATTTTCTCTCTATTCTCCTTATCTAAAAAGGTTAGTATCTCCAAGATACTCTTTTTGGATTTTTCAAAACATTCTTTGGCTTTTTTCTTTTTACCTAAAACAAAATATATCTCTCCTTTAACAAGATAAATATCCGGGTTATCTATTCTTCTTGTTGTACTTTCAAATGTTTTAAGTGTTTTTTGAAAATCATCATATCGTGGGGTAGCAAGCATACTTGAAATTGCATAACCCCAATTATAAAAAGCAGGAACATCTTTTGGATTTAATTGTGTCGTTTTATCAAATTTTTTACAAGCCTCCCTAAATAATGATTTATCGTGCTTGATTTCGGCAAGTCTTAAAATTGCATAACCCCAATTACAAAAAGCATTAGCATCGTTTGGCTCTAATTGTGTAGCTTTGTCAAATTTTTCACAAGCCATGTTTAATAGTGATTCATTTTGCGTAATTTCTGTTAGATCAATAATTGCAAGTCCCCAATTATGAAAAGCTTCTGCATGGTTTTGATTTAATCGTGTGGCTACATCAAATTTTTTAAACGCATCTTCATATAATGTTTCATCTTGTTTAGTTTTAGCCAATTCATAAAGTACTGTTCCCCAAACAAAAAAGCTATCGGCATTTTTTGGAACAAACCGGATCGCGCTATCATATTTGTCACAAGTAACGCTAAATAATGTTTCATATCGTTTAATTTGGGCAAGGTCAAAAATTGCAAGCCCCCAATTATAAAAAGCGATAGTATTTTTTGGGTTTAGTTGCGCGGCTTTGTAATATTTCTCAAATGCACGTTCAAATAATGGCTCATCTTGTTTGATTTTAGCTAAATCAGAGAGAATATTCCCAAAATTCAAAAAAATTGATGCGTTGTTGGGATCTAATCGTTCGGCTTCTTCATAATATTTGATTGCTTCTTCATATTGCTTATCATTGTAAAACATTTTACCCACACTAATCAAATCTTTTACATTTTGGTTTTTCACTCTATTTTTAACTTTTACTATTGATGTCACGGCTCTTCCTCCTGATATGGTCATTGATACAAAATCTTTCAGGCTATCCACGAAATGTTATTTGATTCTATGACAATTTTGAAATTATCTCTAACAACTCTATGTGTTTTGCTATATTACCACAAATTTATTTAAAAAAATCATAAAACCAATTAGCAATACCGACACTAAAAAACTTTCTAAGTATCTTAAGCCATCATCGTAATGCTCTATTTTCTTGGCTCTAATAAAATTTAATCTTAATAACTCTAGCCCTTCGAATTTAATGATGTCGTCTTCACCAACGTCTTTTATAGTATTATAATAATCATCAAGTGTTATATCTAATATTTTTTTATTATTATTTAAAGCCACACGCCACATTTTTCGCTGAGTATCATCTAATTTGCCATGATCAAAGGCTTTGTCAAATGTTCTTGGTTTCATTGTTGATAACAAATGATACACAGAAAACAAAAAACTCACAAAAGCAATGATTATTATTATCATAACAGTGATATTACACCAATACGGCGTATTCTTAAAAAATGTTTGAATTAATCCGTATATGTTCTTTCTCACGTCTACAGAGGCAAGGATAACAAAGCTATACAATGCAAATGTTACTCCTACCTTCATATCAGTAGCTCTAATTGTTTCTGCCATATCAGAAATTGCTGCCAAAATAAAGTCACTAATAAATTGTTTGTTTCTACAAGTGTTATTCATATTCACCCCATATCGTAAATAGGCGCTAAACCCTCAATAACAAGGTATTATTAAGTAATATCGTTTACATTTTTTCTATTGTTGATCTTTGCTTTTTTTCTGGCAATAATCCATGTCTTTTTTCTATTATATCATGAAATTGTTCTATTGCACTTTTTGTCAAATTTTTTTCATTATCCTCCTTTTTATTTATTAAAATGTTAATATCATTAGGTGCATATCTTAATATATTTGCTGCAATTGCTAGATTGACCTTATTATAGCGCATCCGTTCTTTAATATATCTATTCTTACCAAACCTAGTTGGTTCAATATTTTTTTCATCATATTTTTTCTCTAGACGCCTCTCTAGTTCTGCTATTTCTTCCGTCTTATCGGTAAAAATAGCTGGGGTTATAATAGTATTTGCATCCCCCGGATACATATAAAGAATGGTTATATCCTCTTTATGTTCTCTCTTTAAATGTAATGCTCCGCGAATGCCTGACATTATAATTGAATCATGTTCTGATTCTAAGCTTTCATTAATTACTATTTTTTCTATTCCATATAAATATTTATCAAATATTTCTGTATGTAGAAAATCATTCGCACATAATTTTGCAAGAAAATGATTTTCAGAGTAATGATTATATTCTATCCCCTCAAATCCACCATCAATCTCATCTTTTCTCTTTGGTCTTGATGTAGCACGTCTCAACGAAGTTAATTTACATGTATTTTTGTCTTTCAACACTTGACTCAAAAAAGTCGTTTTTCCAATCCCGGAAGGTCCTGCTAACGTGTAAATATGCCCCATAGTCTTCCGTCGAGTAGACACTCCCTCGACACCCCTTTCGTAATTAAGTTTGCCGTGATGGGCGTGTCTGTTGACCCCTCACGGAATTGAATTTGTTATTGTAAACCTAACCACCTCACGGCAGTTTTACTAATAATAGTTCTACTTAACACTTACTACACCTAATGATTACCGCCACAAAATCCCACGATGTCTGCCCTACGGGCTAACATCGGCGCTGTGCGGGTTGGCTTCGCCTACCCGTACAGCGCTTCAGTCCTCAACACAACGCACAGAAAAGCCGTAGTCGTAGACGTTGCCCTCGCTCACGTGGTCGTCGTCGTAGCCCATGCCCCGGCGGTAGGTGCTACCGCTCCCGTTCTCCGTGGCCGTGGCCGTCCACCAGTAGCCGTTGTAGCCGGCATTGTTGAACGGTGAGATAGTGACGACGTTGTTGCGGCTGCCGCCGGGCAAGGCCGAAAAACCAAAATCATCAGTACCATTACCGTTACTATTCCAACCGCTCGTCGCTTTCAATTTCTTACCCGCAGTACCACTAGCACCATAAGTACCGGTACCACCGGCGGCAATAGCTAATTGTCCCCATTCATCACGAGAAGGCAAGTGCCATCCGGTGGGACAAACTGTATTTGCCGTATTCCAAGCATACAATCTACCGTATTTGTTACAGTTATCTGCGCTATTACTATAACACCAAGAACCGCTTGTCGTTTGATAATTCAGGTTTTCTGCCATCCACGTCTGATAACCTATTTTTACTATCCGATATTTCTTACCATCTCTGTTGTCGGTAATATATATTCTCTCAAAATTCGCCGTTACCGTCACGGTGTTTGTAGGCATAGTAAATGTGGTTGTCGCACTATTCGCATTAGCGAATGTTACACCGCTACTTGTTGTCGTCCAGTTTTTGAACCTATAGTCGGTTGGCGCAGTTCCAGCTATTATTGTAACTGTCGCTCCTGCCAAATAACTGCCGCCGCTTGACGCGCCCGAACCAATACTTGAAACGGTTACCGTATATAACGGTTGGAAGTTTGCCGTCAACTCCAAATTGCTATTTATCGTAACCGTCACACTCGCGCTTGTAGAGGTAGATGCCCCCGACCACCCAGTAAACGCATAACCGCTTGCCGGTTTTGCCTCTACTGTAACACTCGTTCCCGGAGAATAGTGTGTGTGATTCGGGCTATGCGACACCGTACCACCACCCGCCGGAGACACGTTTGTTGTGAGGGTATATATACGTTGAAAATTAGCCGTCAACTCCAAATCACTATTAATAGCCACCGTCACGCTCGCGCTCTTAGAAGTCGACGCTCCCGACCACCCAGTAAACTCATAACCGCTCGCCGGTACTGCCTCTACCGTAACACTCGTACCCGGAACATAGCATGTTTGATTCAGGCTACGCGACACCGTGCCGCCGCCCGCCGGCGATACGTTTGTTGTTAGCGTATATGTTTTTTGGAAATTGGCGGTCAGCGTCTTGTTCCCGTCCATGGTAATTGTAACCGGATTTGTAGACGCCGGCGTCGGCGCACCAGTTCCCGACCATCCAGTAAACATATAACAGCCTAATGGTGTAGCAGTTACGGTGACTGTCGTCCCCCATGTATATGTTGTTTGATTGTTAGACGGTGGGGTACGCGATATTGTACCGCCATCTGATGGGGATATGTTTGTTGTGAGCGTGTACTGGTCTTGTTGGAAATTGGCGGTCAACGTTTTGTTGCCGTTCATAGTAATTGTTACAGACGCTTCTTTAGATGTTGACGCGCCAGTCCATCCCGTAAATGTGTAGCCGTTCGCCGCTTCCGCAGTTACTGTAACTTCCGCGTTGTATGTGTAGGTATCTCTATTCGGGCTACGGGACACGAATCCGCCGTTTATTGGGTTTCCGTTGGTTTCAAGCGTGTACGTAACTTGTTCGAAATTGGCGGTCAGCGTTAGATTACTGTTCATAGTAATTGTTATCAAGGTATCTTTAGATGTTGACACGCCGGTCCATCCCACAAACTTGTAGCCCGGATTAGCCGTTGCGTTTACAGTAACCTTTTCACCGGACACATAGCGATCTTTATTTGGCAAACGAGACACTCGTCCGCCAATCGCAGGATTTACGTCGGTTGCAAGCGTATAGTCCAACTGTCTATAATTTGCGGTCAGCACCTTGTTACTATCCATTGTGACGGTTACTATATTGTTTGCGGACGTCGACGCGCCCGACCACCCCGAAAACTCGTATCCGTCTACTTTCGGGGCTGTTACTGTGACTGTCGCGCCTTCTCGGTACGACGCGTTGTTAGGGTTGCGTGATATTGGCTGGACATCTTGATTACTAATAGTCGCGAGCGTATAATATGGCACTGTCCCTCGTGTGAAATTGGCGGTCAGCGTTTTGTTGTCGTCCATCGTAATTGTTACTATATTACTTTTAGATTCTAACGAACCTGTCCACCCGTTAAACGCGTAATAGTTGTCGCCGCTCGGAGGCGTTTCGGTCGCCGTCACGGTAACTTGTTCGCCGTAGGTGTATGTGTCTTTGTTTGGATTGCGCAACACCGTACCGTAACCGGACGGGGACACCGGCGTCGTTAGCGTGTATCGGTTCTGTTTGAAATTAGCCGTCAGCGTCTTGTTGCCGTCTATCGTGAGTGTCACGGATTTTGCCGTACCCGTCGTATCGCCTGACCATCCGGTAAACGTGTAACCGTCTGTCGGTGCGGCGGTTACGGTAACCCGATCGCCGTAGGTGTAGACCGCCTTGTATGGTTCGCGGGACACCGTACCGCCTTGTATCGGGTTTGCTCCGGTAGTAAATGTGTATGTCAGTTGTTGGAAATTTGCGGTCAGCGTCAAGTCGCGGTTCATGGTTACGGTTACTGACAGATCCGCTCCGTTAGCGTCGCCCGACCATCCGGTAAACGTATAGCCGTCCGCTTCCGCAGCCGTTACGGTAACTATCTCTCCGGCGCTGTAGACCGTTCGAGTCGGTTCACGCGACACGTTACCGCCGCCGTTCGGTTCTAATTTGACGGTGAGGGTGTATGTCGGCGCGTCCTTAGGAATAAAGTTGGCGGTTAGCGTCAAATCACGGTTCATTGTCACCGTGACGGCCACGCTAGTATCGTTCACATCGCCCGACCATCCCGTGAATATCCAACCTCCCGCGGCCTTTGCCGTCACGGTAACCAGCTCGCCGGTCTTATAAGAGATATTATTCGAACTACGCGACACGCTGCCGCCCTCAGCCGGAGAGACGTTGACCGTGAGCGTATGGGTAGTCGGCGCGGACACATCGCCCCCCCTGCCGGTAATTACGTTCAGGAGATTGCCTATCTCCAGACTTTTATTTTGCCCCCCATCGTCGCCGCCGCAACCAATGCAGACAAGCGCGGCAAGCACGGCAAAATACATCATACGCGAAACAGTCTTTTTCATAATCATAACTCCTCTTATTGATCTTATGTTTTAATCCTATAATCCTTATAATCCTACAAATCCTAGTTCAGACATTCTTTTATTCCTATAATCCTAGTTCAGACATTTTTTCAAAACCTCGCCCCCACCCCAATCTTCACCGCGACCCCTTGCCCGAACTCCGCCCACGTTTCTGATTGCAGTCTATCCGCGCAAAAGTGTTCAAAGCTGTTCGCGGCTCTCAGACCGTATATCAATTCGGAGCGCAGGTAGACGGTTTTCCCCATGTCGAAGTCGATCCCGCCGCCGAACTTGAACCATAGCGAGCTTAGGGCGTTAGCTTCGGGGTGATCATTTGCGCCGTCAAACACGTAGTCGTCACTGTTTGCGTATTTAAGTTTGCCGGAAATCGACATTTCGTAGTCGAGTCCCAATAGCGGAAAGAGTTTTATGCGCTCGAAGAAGCTGAACGGGTATTTGGCGAATAGGCCGGCGTTTATGTACGTGCGGGGCATATTCGGCAGATTTTGAGGATCGGCTACGTTTGGGCTTTCCCACTTTCCGTTGCCGCTTATGTAGCCGAAGAACATTTCAGCGTAGACCGCGTCGAAGAACAAGTAAACGCCGACGGCGGTATAGGGCATTTTGACCCGGCTCCCGTCGGGCCACGCCATCCCGCCGCCGTACCCGCCGGCTATTATGCCTCCGGCTCCTACGCTGATTTCTATTATCGGTTTACGGAACAGGCTTTCCTTTTCGGGCGGCTCGGGCTGGTTGAACATCCTTCTGACCACCTTGTCCGAAACCGTGGTGAGGTCGTCCATCGTCGCCAGCGGACTTGTGGCTTGTCCTATAAAGGCGACTTCGGCGGTTTCCACGTTTACTATGCGGGCGGACACCTGGAAAGCGCCAAGGGCGGGGGTGATGTCGGCTATGCAGACGTATTTGACGCCGAACTGCCGGCCTAATTTGCTGATTTGGCTGTCGTCTATGGCTCCGCTGCGTTGCGCTATCTGTTCTTTGTCTATCTCCGCCAAAAAGATATCCGTACGTTCTATACCATTATAGCGCCCGCTGTTCACTAAGGCGGCAAGGATGTGGGTGCCTAAGGCTTTCTTTTCGTTATCTGGGACGTCGCCGGTAACGTAGACGGCGATATTGGGCTGGCTCTCCGGTTCTTCTTGGGCTGTTGCAACGCTCTCGGGCGCGGCGGCGGTATCGGCGTCTGCGACTTCCGGGTTATCGGGGATTTCTGCGGCGGCTTCGGCGTCCACAGCGTCGCCGGCAACGGTTTCCGAGGCGGCACCGGCTACGGCGCCGGCGGTTTCGGGGCTGTTTTCGGGCTCTTGGGCAAGGGCGCTGCCGGTGAGTACTAACAACGCAAGGACCGCTTGTAGCGCCGATTTTTGAAACAAATCTTTACTATACCTTAAAAAAAATACCATCTATTTCCTCGCTTTCTATACCTAGACATTCACAGACTTTATCCATTTCAGATAGCTTAAATTCCGCGGAATTGCTCAATTTTGCCCTTATTTCGAGGGGTGAAAAGCCTACGGCCAGCGCAAAGGCTTCCGATGTCCCGAACTTTTCACGAATCCGTTCACGTAACTCGGCGTAGTCGAATTTCGGCCGCATATCAGTCTACCCCCCACAGACAGATGTAAAGTTTTGTTTACACTTTTTTAATATAAAACACGGGTTTAACCAAAGTCAATATTTTTTAATAAATTTTTTCTTTACTTTTCCGTATAGAGGTATATATATTCTTTAGAATAAGGAGGGTCGGCTAAAATTGGACGATTTTAAGGGCAGAGTCGAGACGTTCGCCAAGCGCCTGCAACAGGCTATGGATATAAGGAGCATAAAAAAGGCGGAACTGTCGCGTCAAACGGGGGTAAGCGAGCAACGCATCGGGCAATATGTCCTAGGAAACTATGAAGCTAAACAGTCCGCTGTCTATATTATCGCCCACGCCCTGCAAGTAAGCCCCGCCTGGCTCGCCGGCTACGACGTGTCTATGGAGCCGCCCGTTGACAGAAAATCCAAAAGAGGCGGCCGTGCGATCTCCAACGAAGATTTAAAGCTCGCCGTTTTCGGCACGAAAGAGGTAACCGACGAGTTGCTTGCGGACGTATTGGATATGGCTAAGATACATTTGGAGCTTTGGAGGAAGCGGCAGGGGGCGGCGTCCGCGCCTAAAAGGGGGCAAGGTTCTAAGACGGGGGATTAAGAAATTTTTTAGACCTTAGGCTTAATTTCGGTCTCAAGAGCTTCAGCCGCACTAGTCCCGATACCGGGCCCCCACACACCGCGTTTAGGTCTTGGAGGTTTCCTGAGGGGGGAGTTATGGCTATTTGCGGGCGTCATAGGCTGTTGTTGACAACTATGAATTGACTGTTATGGCTGCGACAGGGGGCGCCACGGATTCGGAAACCACGTTGGGGGCCCTACCAAAATGTACGCGATACCGTGCCAATTATTAGGGCTAAACGGCATTTTTCGCGTATTTTAGCCGTTTTTGGTGCGTTTTAGCCTGTTAGCATTTCAATATACATTCAGATTTCTTGCTAATTTATTTGGAAATCATTGAAATTTTTATTATATTTTAAGCAAGTTATCCGCCCATTACCCGATAGCTATTAGTAAAGAACTCTACATGGGGGGGCGGATTAGGTAGGGTTGATGGTGGCAGGTGTTGTAACCTACGCTTGACCCGAGGGGAGTATTGCGTTTACCCTTTTTTATGGAGCTATTATGGTGAATACTATGTATAGTTTGGCTGATTTATTTAAGAATCCAGACGTGCCGCTGACAGACGAGCAATTTGAAAACTGGCCTAAGTACATGGCGCAGGCAAATTGTGACATATCCGCTTCAGATGTAGATATCACCGAAGCGGTCGAGGCTCGGATTAGGGAAATAGACGAGAAAAGGACAGTATGGTTCTAAAATGTCCAACCGTTTTAATTCGCAACTCTGGTTTCCTTTGTTTAGGAAATTGGCGGCCAAGTACTCCGATTACGCGGATAAGGGTTGTATCGCCTTTAGAAAAGAATCTATTGACGAGATAGAGCGTGCTTACCTTTCGCGTATGGATGCCGTGAAGAGCGTTATGTTCTTTGACGATCCGAATCTCAATTTAATAGACCACCACAAGATAATAGCTCTCTATATTCAGTTATTCCTAGAAAAAAAGATGTTTTGGCTACGTCCGCGCGAGGAAAGGCGAAGCAACCCTTCCACCTCAGCATTGCTCATAAACGAAATATTCTGTATAGACATAATGCGTATTATACTCCAAGATTGGATAAAGAAGCGGATGGATGTCGTTAAATTTGAAAAATACAAATACTCTTTTCTAAAATTACTGGCGTATTACAGAGAACATAGTGAACGTCACAAACCTAATAAGTTTAATGCGTTCGTTTTGGCTCATCAGATATATTTCATTGAGAACGAATTTTTTATTTAACCGCAATTAAACCGGCCATCCAAGTAAAGAGGTTCGGAACGCCGTCCGCGCCTAAAAGGGGGCGGCATCCCAAGCCTGAGGATTAGAAGGCCGCTAGATTTTAGGGCTATTCGGGGGAACTATATACTGTTCAGGCTAAACGCTCGTACAGCACCTTTCCTACCCGCGCAACGTGCTCCCGCAGTTCCTGATTGCCTATCTCGGACAGAATTGAACAGTCCACGAAATAGGGCAGGTCGGATTCGTCTAAGTCACCGCAAACACGTAATAGGTCTAAGTCGGTGAAGCCCTCGCCTACATCAAGAGTTATGTCTATGTCCGAACCGTTTTTGTACGTTCCCATAGCCCGGCTGCCGTAGAGGATAACCCTATTCACAGCGCCGTACTTATTGAAAATGCCGTATAGCGTGTTGAGGGAGCGTTGCGATAGTCCGTGGTTGAAGTTCATTGCAGGGAATCCATTTTCTCCTCAAACGCCTTGAACTCGCCGCGATAGAGATCGGCTATTCTGCGCGACAACGCGGCGGCGCGGTTTTCGTCGTAAGTGTGGACGGCTCGGTTTCTGTCGCTTATCATATCTATCCACAACTGCCCGTTTTGGATTAGGTCAAACTGCAAGGCGGCGCGTATGGAATCGCGTGAACCTTGCAACGCTTGAGCGTGCCCCATGTAGGAAACGTAGTCTTTCATGGTTTGCCAAGCAAGTTCGTACGTAAGTTCAAAGCACTTTATAAGCGCCTCCGTCGCGATATCGCCTTCCGTGCCGCAACCCGACTTTTCGTCAAAGAAAACGGCGGCGTTTTTGAACTGACAGTGCGCCTTCTTGTAGTTGGCGAAACGCTGCTTCCACCGGATGTCGGGGTCTGGCTCGGACATTACGCGCGACCTTTCTTTGAGTTCGGCGGCACCGCGAATACCGCCGTTAAATACCTAACCGTTAGTATCTATAAATATAATACGCGCCGACCCCTAAAATAAAATATATCGCCCGCTTCCGCCCCGTTATCCGTCGGCAGAAAAAAATCGGCGCAAACTATTTGCTTTATCCTCCGCCAGATATTATATTCCATGACTTGTTCAAAACCCAAGGCGCCGGGGTGTCGATCCGTATGGTATTGATACCGTCGCGCTGCTAAAAAAAAGCGGATTTTTATTGATTATGGCCGAACAATATACTGCAACTTCCACCCCTGCCCTGGCGGTGTCCACCTTTAGGGAGTATGTCGGCAGTTTGCCGCACCAGTGGGTTCTCGACAATCTGATATCCGGCGCGGCGGACGCTTCGCGGCGCATCGTGTCGTCGGCAATGGTCAAGGAGGCCGTGGCTGCGTTTGCGGCCAAGAGCTCGCTGACCAAGCGTTTTAAGGCGCTGCCGCCGGCGCTGAGGCTCAGGTGCGCTCAAATTTATCTGATGGGGGCGTGGGGTCTGACCTTGCCTGACCTGACCGCTTACCGCAAGGAGCCGGTCTTGTCGTCGCTTTTGGTCTTCGCCGCCGCGCAGGGCGGGCCGGGGGCGGGGGCGGCTAAGTTGTTCGGGTTCGACGAGTTCGAGCCGACGCTGCGCCCGCTTTTGGCCGAGGCGCTCGCGGGTTTCGGCGACGCGGGGGAGTGTCCGCCGTCCGCGCCTATGGCCGCCAATCCGCGGAGGCCGCTCAGCGATATCGCGGCCGTCTGCTCCCTCGCGGCCCAGGGGCAGCTCACGCGCAACACCCACGGCGGGCTCTCGCGGTCGGCGCTGAACTCGCTCAAACGCCTCGTCCACGACCCCACGCTCTCGGGCAGAAGCACCCCGGGCGGCATTCTCGGGCATCCGGCCGGGTTTATCATAGGCTACTGCCTCAACGAGGGGCTTATAACAGACACCGAGGACGAGTACGCCATAGACCGGCAAGCCTTCTCCGCTTGGCTCAACAAGAGCGTGAAAGAGCGCTTGCATAGGCTGAACGATTATGTGGAGGATTTTTTGGACGGCGCGGGGCTTGACCTTGTGTTGGAGCTTTTCAAGCGCTCCGAGGGCCGTTGGATCGCCGTGAACCAAATACTCCAGGATGCGGACAGGCAGACGCTGATCCGCGCGCTCGGCGTCTTCGAGTTCTTGGGGCGCGTGCAAACGACGCACTCCCACGGCGGCGTCAGGTTCGCCCCCTGCCGCCTCGCCGACGGCGGCGCCGACGCGGCGTCGGCCATAGAGCCCGCGCGCGACACCGTGATAATGCCGGACTTTTCCGTCATCATACCGCAGGAGGTGACGCCGGCGGAGCTTTTTGATTTTTCCGTGATAGGAATCCTCTCCGCTTTCGACAAGGTGTACAACGGGCAAATAACCAAGGAGTCCGTATCAAACGCGCTCAGCGCCGGCGTGGACGCCGGTCTGTTGCGCGACTGGCTGCGCAAGCGCAACGCGGCGGCAAACGTCGTGAAGACGGTTGACGAGTGGATAAGGGAGTTCGGCCGCATGTATGTGTGCGACGGCGTCGCGCTCGCCTCCTGCGACGAGACGGTCACGCGGCAGATACTGGCGCTTGAGCCGTTGCGCAAACACCTGACGGAGGTGAAAGCGCATACGGTCTTCATGATCAAGCACGGCGGCGAGCGCAAAGTGCTTGACATGTTGAAAAGGCTGGGCTTCGACACGCGCATGCCCGGCGGTGAAACGATATCTATAGACAAAAATCGCCGCAGAATCGATCCCGACGACGACATCGACGCGCCGATAGATGAGGACGAGGCCGCGTGGCGGGACGATGAGGATGAGGCGGACGACGGCCGAGACCGGCACACGGCCGGCGGCGTGAGACGCTTCGCCCCGCTTACGGACTTCTGCGCCGCGCCCGAGTCGCAGCGGCAGAAAGCCGGAATGAACCGGACAAAGTACGGCTCCGGGCTCAAGGCGCTTGAACAGAGCGAAATGATACACGTCGTCGACTACGCGATGCTGACCAACCAAGCGCTCGTTATAGACTACGACGGCAGCGCGTACATCAAGCGAAATATCTACACTGTGGTCCCATTAGGGCTTGACAAAGGGATAGACGCGGCGGTGGAGGCTGAAATTCCCTACGTGCGCGGAAGGAAGCAATTTTATTTGGACAAGATAAAACGAATCGCGGTCGTCGCGCAATAAAGGACACAACGTTATGGCCTCAAACTTCGTATCTCTGCACAACCACACCGAATACAGTTTTCTTGACGGCGCGATAAGGATCAAAGACCTCGTCAAGAAAACCAAAGAGTTCGGTATGCCCGCAGTGGCGATTACCGACCACGGCGGCCTATTCGGGGCGGTTGAGTTTTTCGCGGAGTGCAAGAAGTCCGGCATAAAACCCATACTCGGCTTTGAGGCCTACGTCGCGCCCAATTCCCGTAAAGACAGGACGCACTCAACAGACGAGCGTAACTACTGCCATCTAATCCTCCTCGCGAAAAATAATACCGGTTGGAAGAATCTTATGCGCCTCTCATCCCTCGGATATCTGGAAGGATTCTACTACAAACCGCGAATCGATATGGAAGTTCTTCGTCAACACGGCGACGGGATAATAGCCACATCGGCCTGCGTAGCCGGCGCCATCCCTCAGGCGATTCTGAGCGGCGATATTGACAGGGCGAGAAAATTGACGGAGGAGCATATCGCTATCTTCGGCAAAGAGAATTTTTACTTTGAGCTGCAAGACCACGGGATACCGGAGGAGCGTACCGCGAGCGAGGGGCTGATAAAGCTCGGGCGCGAGATGGGCGTGCCGTTTATCGTCGCCAACGACGCCCACTACCTAAACGCCGACGACGCGCTGAGCCACGAGATGCTGCTCTGCATACAGACGCAGACCACGATGGACGACCCGAAGCGCATGCGGTTCGGCAACGGCCAAATATACTTCAAGTCGCCTGAGGAAATGGCGAAGCTCTTTCCCGACGTGCCGGAAGCGATGACGAATACGCTTGAAATAGCGGAGCGTTGCGATGTGGATATAGAGGTCGCCCCGCAGCTGCCCACCGTGGATGTTCCCGACGGTTTTAAAGAACCGGCGGATTACCTCTCGCATTTGGCGCGAAGCGGCCTCAAAACGCGGTACTCCGAAGTGACGCCGGAGCTTGAGACGAGGCTTGAGTATGAGTTGGGCGTTATAAACAGCATGAACTTCGCCGGCTATTTTCTCATTGTGCACGACTTTGTGAGCAAAGCGAGAGAGACCGGCGTTATGGTCGGGTGCCGCGGGTCGGCGGCGGGGAGCCTGGTGGTTTACGCCATCGGAATAACGGACGTTGACCCTATAAAATACGATCTCATCTTTGAGCGTTTCCTGAACCCGGAGCGCATATCGATGCCCGACGCCGATATAGACATCGCCGACCGCGACAGGTATATGCTGATAGACTACGTGGTTGAGAAGTACGGGCGGGAGGCTGTTTGCCAGATTATAAATTTCGGCACCATGAAGGCCAAGATGGTCGTTAAGGATGTGGCGCGTGTAAACGGGTTTTCCGTGAGCGAGATGAACAACCTGTCGGCAATGATAACGGAAGACACGCTCGCGGCCTCTTTCGGGCTCGTTGACGGGGAGGGAAAACCGAGAAAAGACATACCGCCTATCTCCGCGATAATAGACAAAAACGATTTTGAAAGGTACCAGACCCGCGCGACTTCGCTTACCGCCGCGGTCATGAGCAACAGCGCCTACAAGAACGTCTTCCGCCACGCCGCCGTCCTTGAGGGGCTCACGCGTCAGCCGGGTATGCACGCCGGCGGCGTCATCATCGCCCCGGGCGAGGTTGTGAACTGGGCGCCGCTCTTCAAACAGTCAAACTCCGACCAAGTGATGACGCAGTTCGACATGAACTACGTTGAAAAGATCGGGCTTATCAAGATGGACTTCTTGGGCCTGCGCACCCTCACCGTTCTCCAAGACGCGCAGCGTCTCGTCGAAAAATATCACGGCATAGATATCGATTTGTGGAAATTGCCCGACGGCGACCAAAAGGCGCTCGACCTGTTCGGCGGCGGCGAGACCACCGGCATATTCCAGTTTGAGTCGCCCGGCATGAGAGACTACCTGCGCAAACTAAAGCCGAGCGGCATAGAAGACCTGATAGCGATGGTAGCCCTATATAGGCCGGGGCCTATGGATAATATCAACATGTTCATTGACCGCAAGTACGGCAGGGAGAAGATCGAGTACCCCCACCCATGCCTTGAGGAGATTCTCAACGTGACATACGGCGTTATCGTCTACCAAGAGCAGGTGATGCGAATCGCGCAAGCCATGGGAAAATTTACGATGGGTCAGGCGGATATTTTGCGCAAGGCGATGGGAAAAAAGCAGGCCGCCGTGATGGAGGAGATGGGCGGCAAATTTATCGAGGGCGCCGTATCGCAGGGGATAGAAAAGAAAGTGGCTAAAGAGGTGTACGATTTAATAGTAAAATTCGCCGGATACGGTTTCAACAAGGCGCACGCCGCCGTCTACGCGCATCTCTCCTATCAAACGGCCTACCTAAAGGCCCACTATCCGTTAGAGTACATGACGGCCTACCTCGGAGCGTACCTCGGCAACATGGACGAGTTCCTGAAGATACGGAACGAGGCGGAGCGGATGGGCATCCGCCTGCTGTCGCCCGACGTGAACAAGAGCGAGTACGATTTCTGCATTGATAACGGGAACATCCTCATAGGCTTGGCCGCGGTAAAGAACGTCGGCAAAGCGGCCGAGTCGATATTGAAGGCGCGCCAAGAGGGCGGCGCGTTCTCATCCATATTTGATATATGCAAGCGCACCGATAACCGCATTGTCAACAAAAAAGCGTTGGAGTCGCTGATCTACGCCGGCGCGCTTGACCGTTTCGGCGGATCGCGGGCGCAGCATATCGGCGCGGTCGCCGCGGCGCTCGAGTACGGAGCCGGCAGCCAGAAGGAACGCGCGTCGGGGCAAGTAAATCTTTTCGACGACCCTTCAGGCAAATCCGACACCGGAGCCCGCGCGGCGACGGAACCGCAACTCCCGCAGGGCGCCGAGTGGCCGCTGAACATCAAATTGCAGAACGAAAAAGATGTGCTCGGATTCTACACAAGCGGCCACCCCATCGACCAATATAGAGACGACATTTCCGCTTTCGCCACCGCCGACATCGCCTCGGAGGAGTTTAAAAATATAAAGGACGGCGAACAGGTGACTATAGGCGGGCTCATAACAACAGTAAAGCCGCACGTTCAGAAAAACGGGAAAAAGATGGCCTTCTTGACGCTTGAGGCCTTAGACGCCACCATAGAGGTAATAGCTTTCGCGGACGCGTTCGATAAGTGCAAAGAGGTCTTAGTCTCGGAGAACATGGTGCTGGCGTCGGGGTGCGTCATGAATAGAAACGAACCGAAGCCGAAACTGCGCTTAGATAATTGCGTCCCACTATCCATAGCGCGCAGCACGTTCGCTAAAAGCGTACACATAGACATATCGACGGCCGGAGTTGACACGCGCATGATTGACGATATACACAAATGCTGCCGAGAATACCCGGGCGACTGTTACTTGGTGATGCACGTTACGACGACAGACGACAGCGCCTACAAGATAAGAGCCGGAAACATCGGCATGTCGCCTACAAACGAGGCCATAAGCAGGCTACGGGCGCTGGTCGGAAATGAGAATGTACGAATCGCCAAGACTATCAATTGATTTTTATTGTTTGACTTTAAAATAAGGATCCAATATCAATATGGAGACAAAAAATAGCTTCTTCACAAGGCTTTTCCGCACGTTGCACATGGCGGTGTTCGCCACGGTCGTTGTGACTATGACCGTTTTTTACGGCCCGATGATCTTCTTTACCGTGCTGGTCTCCCGCAACCTCGGCCGCAAATTGGCCCGGCTCTGGAACCGCCACGTCCTCGCGATAGGCGGCGTCAGCGTGAAGGTCGTCGGCGCGGACAAGCTTGCCGACGGAGAACGGTACGTGTTCATGTCAAACCACCAAAGCGCGCTCGATATCCCGATTATATACGTGGGTCTGCGCGAGCATATCAGTTTCATTGCCAAAAAAGAACTCTTCATGATACCGTTCTTCGGCTGGGGCATGTGGGCGGTGGGGCACATAAGCATAGACCGCCAAAACCCGCGCAAAGCCCACGCCTCCATAGCCCGCGCCGTGCAACGCCTCAACAAAGAGAACGTCTCGCTGATACTCTTTCCCGAGGGCACGCGCTCCAAAGACGGCAAAGTGCTGGACTTTAAGACGGCGAGTTTTACCCTGGCGTTGCAAGCCGGCGTCAAACTGGTTCCCGTGGCTATAAAGGGCGCCATAGACCGCCTGCCGCCGAAGAGCAGCCGTATAGTGCCCGGAGCGGTGGAACTGGAGGTGGGAGACCCGATTCCGGTGGAGGAGCTGAAAGGGATGAACAAGGCGGAAATTTGCGGGAGGGTGCGGGAGGCTATTGTGGCGATGGTTGAGGGGTAACCCTGGCAATATCCCCGTCATAATGTTTTTGTGATTTTAAAACCATCCGTCCGTTCCAATAGTTATATTATATTATGGTGCCCGTGCGTCCCAAATAGCGAAGCCCTAACCCCCAACCCGACTCGGAGAAACGTATATGTCGAATCGTCCGCGAAAAACAGCTCTAATCGCCGCTGTCGCCGTCTCTTTAGCGGCGTCCGCCGCCCTCGCCCAAATTCAGGTTTTGGTCAACAACGTCGGTTACGAGTCGAGCGGTTCCAAACGCGCCGTCGTGCAGTCGTCCTCCGCGATTGCGGCGACCGCCGCCTCCCTTGTGAAAGCCGCCGGCGGCGACGCCGTTCAGATTACTCTCGGCGCGAACGAGACGGTGGGCGGGTGGAGCGGGTTCAACTTCAAGGTCGCCGATTTTTCCTCGTTCGCCACGCCCGGCGAGTACCGTATAAAGGTCGGCGCGGCGGAATCGCCTAATTTCTTCATCGGGGAGAAGATACTGCAAGCTAAAACGGGGGCGGATCAGCTCGCGTTTTTCAAGGCCTATAGGAGCAAGGACGCGGGGGATCGAAATTTGCCGATCTTCGGCAGCAGTAAGACCCAAAACATATACGGCGGCTGGTTCGACGCCTCCGGCGATATGGGGAAGCACATCTCCCACCTTTCGTACGCTAATTACTTCAACCCGCAGCAGATACCGCTCGTCGCCTGGGCGCTTCTCCACGCGCACGATATGCAGCCCGACGCCTTTGGGACGGCGGCCCTTGAGGAGGCGGCTTGGGGTGCGGACTTTCTGCTTAGGGCGTTGTCGAGCGAAGGTTTCTTCTACATGTCGGTCTTTGACAATTGGGGCGCCGGATATAGATGGAACGAGAGCAACAGGCCCGGCAACGGTTCGCAATCTAAGGGGGAGCGCGAGATATGCGCTTGGAGGGACTCCGAGGGGAACCGCACAGCCGACTACCAGTGCGCTATGCGCGAGGGCGGCGGGATGTCTATAGCGGCGCTGGCGCGAGCGGCTAAGGCCAATATACGGGGCGACAGTACCGCGGAACGGTACTTGGCCGGCGCGGAACGGGCTTACGCCCACCTTAAGGCGAATCCTACCAAATACCAGGACGATCGCAAGGAAAATATCATAGACGACTACTGCGGCCTCCTTGCGGCCGCGGAGCTCTACAACGCCACGGGCAAAGAGGGGTACCGCAGCGACGCCGACGCCCGGGCGGCGTCGCTGCTCGGCCGCCAATCGCCGGACGGGTGGTTCTATTCCGGCAAGGATAATGACGGCGCGAACATCCGCCCTTTCTACCATGCCGCCGACGAGGGGCTGCCGGTCGTCGCGTTGTCGCGTTACTACGAGATTATGAAGACGCAAACCGCCGGGCCGGGTTTGAACGACGTCCGCTACGCCGTGGGGAAAAATTTGCGTTGGTACGCGAACATCACCCGCGGCAACGGAGCGAACCCGTTCCAATACGCGAAGATGTACAGGGCGGCGGGCGCGGGCGGCGGCGGGGTGACAGGGAAGGATTTGGCTCGCGGCAAGACGGCCAAAGCGTCCCGTGAGGAGGGCAGCTATACCACCGACAAAGCGTTTGACGGCAACGCGACTACTCGGTGGTCAAGCTATCAAAGCGGCGCGCAGAACGATTCGCAGTGGATATACGTTGATTTGGGAGAGGTCTATAAGGTGAATAAAGTCGTTCTCAATTGGGAGGCGTCGTATGGAAAACATTATAGGATAGATGCGTCAACCAACGCTATTAATTGGACGCAAGCGGTTGATGTTCCCGCTAACGGTAGCGCGGGGGAAAAAACGCACACATTTTCGCCTATCGACGCAAAATACGTGAGGATGTACGGTATCACGCGCGGATTTGAATACGGCGGCTTCTCGCTGTACTCGTTCGAGGTCTACGGCGAATCGGCCGCGCCCCCGCCGGCGCAGGGCCCCGGGCAAGTCCGCTACTTCGTCCCCCACGATAACGAAACCGGCTACTGGTGGCAGGGCGAGAACGCGCGCCTCGCCTCCATGTCGGCGGCGTTCACCATCGGCGCACCGGTAGCCGACAACGGCGCCGCCCTCTGGAACGACACGCTGTTCAGTTTGGCGACCGCGCAGCTGGACTGGATACTCGGCAAAAACCCCTTCGAAATATGCATGATGTACGGGTACGGGAAAAATAACTACCCGTTCTATAAGGGCGACGCCGGCATAGAGCACGTCAAAGGCGGCATCTGCAACGGCATCACGGCAAAACACTCCGATGAAAACGATATAGATTGGAAGCCCTACCCCGACGGCCCGGATTTTTATGAAAACTGGCGCTGGTTAGAGCAGTGGATCCCGCACAACGCCTGGTACCTGACCGCCGTATCCGCCATATCCAATAGGATACAGTACGGAATACCGAACGACCCGATAGTAGTGGCGGTAAAGCACGGCGCGCCGGTCACATCCGTCCGCCTTAAAATATCAGCGGTTAAAGGAAAGGGCATAAGGATAGAACTTCCGTTCGAGAGCGGCGATAGAACGGAGGTAACGCTCTACAACATACAGGGAAAGAGCGTCTACACCCATAAAATACAAAGCGGGTTGCGCGCGGTATCGATTCGTTTGCCGTCAACGGTGGCCAAGGGAACGTACGTGGCGGATATAAAGGACGGAGAGGGAAAGAACAAGTCTTTCGGTAGAATAATCGTTAAGTAGTTGATTTTTGGATAGATATGGATGTATATTTAGACCATGAAAAACAAGCCGAAAATAATGATCGTTTCGCTATGCCTAACGCTGCTCGCCGCCGCCATAGCCGCGCCCGCGTTCGCCGATAACCGAAAGTCGACATCAACGGCGGCGGCTTCCCGCGACACCCTCCGCAACATTTGGGTATTTTTCAAGGATAAAGACAGCCGGCATTCCCCGCCCCCGGTTTCCGCCCGCGCCGCGTTGCGCCGCAGCAAGGCCGGTTTCCGCAATATTGAGAGCGACCGTCCTGTTAATAGCAATTATATACGCGAGGTAGAGCGCCGCGGCGCCTCTCTCCGCACGGCTTTTCCTTGGGGAAACGCGGCCAGTTTCTCCGTCAACCCATCCCGCATAGCCGAAATATCCTCTCTCCCGTTCGTTAAGGCGATCACGCCCGTTGCCGTCTATATCAATAAAAAAGTCGACGGTAGGGCGGACGGGCTGTACAGGTCAAAATCAAAATTCTCAACCGTCGCGTCGGGCGGCGGCTACGATTGGCACACCGAGATGGTCGGCGTCCCCCTTGCGCACGACTACATAAGGTACAAGGGGCTTGGCGCCCCCGGCAGCGGCGTGGTGATGGCCTTTTTTGACGGCGGGTTCAGGCTTGACCACGCGGCTTACAAGCGTTTACGGGACAACTCGCAGGTGATAGCGGTGCGCGACTTTGTGGACGACGACGCGGATGTGGCCGATCCAGATTGGGTGGCGAACAACCCGCGTAGCCCCTACTACAAGAATGACCGGCACGGCTCCCAGGTTCTTTCGCTCGCGGCCGCGTACGCGCCCGGCGTCTATTTGGGGACGGCTTACGGGGCCGCTTTCGCGCTTGCCCGCACGGAGGACGATGCCGTTGAGTCGCGCGTTGAGGAGGACAATTGGGCGGCGGCGGTGTTGTGGGCGGATACCGTCGGGGCGCGAATAATATCAAGCTCGCTCGGATATAGGGACGACCACACAGACCCCGAGGAGAACTACAATTATAATGACATGGACGGGGTGACCGCGATTGTCTCGAAAGCGGCCGCAGAGGCGATTGATCGCGGTATGATAGTTGTGAACGCCATGGGCAACGAGGGGAGCAGGGTCTTGGGGACGATCACGGCGCCGGCCGATGTCGACGGGGTGGTGTCGGTCGGCGCGGTAACGCAAAACCACACCATAACGGATTTCAGCAGCACCGGCCCCACATCCGACGGGCGTATGAAACCGGAGGTTGTGGCGCCCGGTTACTTAGTGCCGGTACCGGAGCCGTATTCGGACGATCACGCCTCCTACACCATAGTAAACGGCACCTCGTTTTCAGCTCCTATCATCTCCGCGATCATGGCGCTGATCTTGCAAGCGCGCCCGGACATATCTATGGAGACGGCCAAGGAGCGCCTATACGCGTCGTGCCGGTTCGCGTTGGGGCAGAATGTCGCCGACAACAAGTTCGGCTACGGCATACCGAACGCGGCGCTCGCCGTCATGGACACGAACGAGATATTCCTGAAAATAACAAACAACGCCAAAAAAACGCTGGCGGGGGCCGTGGCGGAGCTTGACGGGCGGACGTATACCGCCGACACGGCCGGCAACATCCTCATCAAAGCGCAAAATTCCTCTTTACCGATACAAATACGGATATCCTACAGAAACTCCGCGCCGGACACGTTAACGGTCAACGCGCTGCCCTTCGCGCAAGTTGTGGAGATGAACAAAAAGTGGGACGACGGCTTTAAAGTAGCGCCGAACATCACACAGAAAAACGGCGTGATCAGGGGCAGGTACGCCATAACGGGAGCCAAAGCGTCAACCCCTATAGTGGCCACCATTCGCACCCTCTCCGGAAGGAAAGTTTGGAAGAAAAAGCTATACCTCCGTTCCGACGGCAGCGCCGACTTTGAGTGGGACGTAAGAAACGGCAACGGCGGCGTCGCGGCGTCCGGCATGTACTTGGTCGTGATTCAATACGGGTACAGCATTGTCTGCGAACGGGTGGTCGTGTCGAATTAAGCAAGTAATTCCAAGTTTACCCCTATACCTCACGGGGCGGAAAGTCGCGGTCTGAAAAAATTAAAAAAAATATTTGACTCTCCCCAAGCCCGATTATTATTTTGAGAATGTTGAGAAAGCAGACCAACTCCGCTGTAAAGACGGCCTGACGGCGGTCCGGCAAAGCAGTAGAGCCGTCGGCGGGTGGATTGCGGTCGCCAACGCGGCCCCAGTAAGGTTATAGCCGGTAACCGGCCGGATAACGGCGGGTTGGGCGGTATTATATCTAAGTATTGATAGGTTAGGAACGGACATCAACAAAAATAGGGATCGTTGGAATGATCTGGACATTGGGTAAGACTATGAAAACAAACGGACTGCATACGAAGCGCGCCGCGCCGACGGCGCGTGTTTGGACTGACGCGTACGGCCTCGCCTACGGGCGGCATGAATTTTGCCCCCCCCCCCCCCCCCCCCCCACCCACACACACACCAAGTCGTTGATTTTAAACGAGTTACGACAAATTATATCCTACTACTTAGTAGGATATTGTCTAAACACGTCCATTTTAGGCATACATCTATTAAACAAACCTACGGATTTTCATACATTAATAGGGAGGCTTTTTTAATGACGCCGTTACTCAGAAGTTTAGTTAAATGCGCCGTCGCGCTATGCGTCTTGTCCGCCGCCGCTTTCGCGCAACCCAAGCCCAAAGCCGCCGTCTACATCATGGGCAACCCGGAAGGCCGCGACGCCATCCGGTCCGCGGTCAATACCTCCTTGATCAAGAGCGGCAAGTACCAAATGATAGCCGTGGACGCCATAGACCTTGTGGCGCAGGAGCAGAAGCGGCAGATGAGCGGATCCGTATCGGACGGCGACATCGCCGCGCTCGGCCGGGACGCGGGCGCGGAGTACGTGTGCGTCGTCCAACGCTCGGAACTCGACGGCACCTCATACGTGGCGACGAGGATGGTGAGCGTCCGAAGCAAGGTGGCGGAGTTCGCGGACATGGTGGAGCTGCCGCCCGGAGGGAAGATCATAGACATCATCCAGTGGCAGATAGGGTCTATGCTCGGCATGCCGGTGGGGCCGAGACCGGCGGCGCCGGCGGCTTCGGGCTACTCGGCGGTCCAGTCCTCCCAATATTCGGCGCAGACAACCGCCGCGTCTAATAAAACCGAACCGCCTATTCAGGGGATAGCGGTTCCGGGGAACAGCCTCGCGCAGAAATTAACTTGGTTGCAGAAAAGCGCGGACAGCCACAATACCTACATTGTCGACGTGAACGCCGATGAACGCATCGCTCCGCAGATACTTGAATATAAAGACGCTGTCAACATCACAGTCGTTCTCAGAGGCGTTGGGGGGAATAGGACTATCAGGCTTTCGTCCAACGGTACGATGTTTGATGTTAGAGAAAACGTGACGCTTGTTTTAGATAACAACATTACCCTTAAAGGGCATAGCGGTAATAAAGGTTCATATTATAATTGGTGTGCTGATGCTATGGTTTGTATACGCCGCGGCGGAACCCTTAAAATGAATAACGGCGCGGCCATTGTTGACAATCCCATGGGCGGTGTAAGTATAAGTGGCGGAGCCTTTGAGATGACTGGCGGTACAATCTCCGGCAATAGCGCTCCTAAATTTGGCGGCGGTGTGTGTATTGATCCTCATAATACATTTAACATGACCGGCGGCGCTATTTCCGGTAATAAAGCCTCTTACGGCGGCGGCGTGTATGTAAGTCCTCATGGCGCGACTTTTAATATGCGCGGCGGCGTCATTTCAGGCAATACCGCCACAGAAGAGGCCGGCGGTGTGTCCTATTCGTGCAGTTTTACTTCAACGTTTACCAAAACCGGCGGTACCATTACCGGCTATAATAGCGACCCTGTTAACGGCAACACGGTAAAAGACGAAGATGGTAACGTGCTGGCTCGCAAAGGCCATGCGATATATTGCGACGGTAGCACCAGTAAACGCAAAGAGACCACCGCCGGGCCGAAAGATAACTTTTCTAAGGATGGGTCGGGGGCGTGGGACTGATAGTCATTACAAAGTGGCGGCAATCAGTTTTTGAACAGAAAAAACTTTTTGGAATTATCACAAACATTAAAAGGAAAGAAGGAATACCATGCTATCAGACTCGGATAACACCAAAGTAACCAGTATGGCGTATGCTTGTCGTGGCGCTGAGTATGAAAGTAAAGGCGACTACGATCAAGCGATAGCGTACTACACTAAAGCAATTAGTCTTGATCCTAATTCGGCGATAACGTATGCTTGCCGTGGCAATGCGTATAAAAGTAAAGGCAATTATGATCAAGCGATAACGGATTATTCCAAAGCAATCAGTCTTGATCCTAATAACAAGGATGCGTATAACAATCGTGGTTTGGTGTATCATAAAAAAGGCAACTATGATCAAGCGATAGCGGATTATTCCAAAGTAATCAGTCTTGATCCTAATAATATAAACGCCTATAACTACCGCGGTATTGCGTATAATAAAAAAGGCAATTGCGATCAAGCGATAGCTGATTACACAAAAGCAATCAGCCTTGAACCTAATTCTAGCGGAACGTATTTTAACCGCGGCATTGCGTATAATAAAAAAGGCAATTACGACCAAGTGATAGCTGATTATACTAAAGCAATCAGCCTTGATCCTAATAACAAGGATGCGTATAACAATCGTGGCGTAGCGTATGATAATAAAGGTGAATACGATCAAGCAATAGCTGATTACACTAAAGTAATCAGTCTTGATCCTAATTTTAGTAGAACGTATTTCAACCGCGGCACTGTGTATAGTAAAAAAGGCAATTACGATCAAGCAATAGCTGATTACACAAAAGCAATCAGTCTTGATCCTAATTTTAGCGGAACGTATTACAACCGCGGTATTGTGTATAATAAAAAAGGCAATTACGATCAAGCAATAGCTGATTATACTAAAGCAATCATTCTTGATCCTAATAGCAAGGATGCGTATATCAATCGCGGCAATATATGGGCAACGAAGGGTTTATGCCGTTATTGCGGCGGTAGTTTGGGCGGAATCTTTACAAAAAAATGTAAATCTTGCGGCAAAGGTAATTAACAGCGATTTTTTGATAGCTACGAGTCCGTACCGACTGTCCCCCATGCCATCGTATCCGCAAATAGTATTCCCGTCACCCCTCGACCCACTCCCCAACCTGCCGCGTCTTATCGTCAATGGCGACTCCAAGTTTTCTCGCGTTTTTGTAAGGTCCGTCGTATTGTTTGTCGTTCATTTGTTTCAGGGCTTCGGCCGCTTTCTCGGCGCAGTCGTCGTTGTAGGCGACCTTTATTTCTATCACCCACGTTGCGCCTTTGTGGCAGAGCAGCAAGTCGGGGCGTCCTTTGCTTGCGTGGGGTTCGCTGAACGCAAGTACACCGCAACCGTATAGGAACGACAGGATCGCCGAGCGGTAGAGCCACTCCTTCGCGGGGACTCCCGATCTCCTTATCGTCGGTTGCGCCGCCTTGGCGTAGTCGTCGTAAGGGATGCTTGCCAGTAGACGGTTTAGCGTTTCAACAAAGAGACAGGCGTTATTGTTCCGTACCGCGTCCAAAAGCGGGGTGCGGAAATCAATAAAATAGTTGCCGCCTTCGCTTTGGACAATATTCATTGTTACCAATTGCGACATGGACTCAAGTACTTCGGCGTTGGGATAGTCAAGCGAGAAGTCGTCGGTAACGCCCTCGCGGAGCGTTAGGTATCCGGATTGATATAAAAAACTTTCAGGCGGCGCTGTCTCGATCTCGCCTGGACAGCTCACGAAATCCATTGATACTTCCATCCCCCTGAATTGTTCGACTGTTATGTGTCTGTCTTTCATATAGTCGGCGATTATCTGCGGGTTTGCGCTGTTTATCCAATAGTTCATGAATCTATAGCCATTGAAAAAATTGAGCACAGAGAACGGGCAGTACACACGCTGTACACCGTCGAAGCAAAAACCGTTGTAATATTCCCTCATTTTTTCAACCAAATCATCAACCGAACACTTAATTTTTTTTGCTCCGGCCTCAAGATACTCGCCGAAATTCTCGGCAAGTTCCTTTTCTGTGTACCCGAGCAGCGTACCGAAATTTTCATCAAGCGACATATCGTTCAGGTTGTTCAGCGCCGAGAAGACTCCGGCTTTGGTAAATTTGGAAATCCCCGTCATAAACAAAAACCGTATTCGCGGCTCGTTTGCTTTAAACTGTATGTAGTAATTCCTCATAATATCGCGAACTTCTTGCGCCATTGGGGGTTTGTTGTAGAAATCTATAAATGGCTTGTCGTACTCGTCTACAATCACAACAACCGGTTTGTTATGTTTTTGGGAGGTTTCGATGATTATATTTCCCAACATTATTTCCGGAAGCGTTAATCCGTCAAGGTCCACGCCATGTTCGCGGGCGATAATTTTTGTCTGCCATATTAATGACTCCTTGACGCCGTCGACTCCGGCGCAGGTGCTTACCTTGCTCATGTCTAGGTGTATGACCGGATAGCTCTCCCACGTCCAGTCGGTCTTCGAGATGGCCAGCCCCTCAAACAGCTCCCGTTTCCCGCTGAACAGCGCGTTGAGCGTCCAGCAAAGCAACGATTTGCCGAACCGCCGCGGACGGGAGAGGAAGAACTGAATCCTTGATCCGGACACCAATTTGTAGATTATGTCCGTCTTATCGACGTACAAGGCGTTTCTTTGGCGGATAGTCTCAAATACCTGCAATCCGGTCGGTAACTGTTTCATCTTTAGGCCTCCTATACCCATAAAATACTATCTCGGCGGGCGGAAAGTCAAGGTCTGAAAAAATCGCAAAAACTTTTAATTGATCACAGCAAAAACCAATTAAGCCCCCACCTAAACGTGAGCCCGGGGGAGAAATATCCGGGTACGTATGACAATTTCCTATTCAGCACGTTATCTATCTTGTAGAACAAGCGGAATGACTTTATGTGCGCGGCGACTTTTACGTTCAGGTCGAAGATGGGTTCGTTCCACCCGTAGTAGTAGCCGCTGCCGGTCTGGTAAGAACCAAACGCGAACGCCTCGTTTTCGCTCCAATAGTCGAATCCGATCTCCGTTTCAAAGGTGTGTTCCATACCGCCCGGATGTGTAATGTGCGACAGGCAGGCGGAGGCCTTGACAAAGGGTTTGGTATCTGTGATGATGACCCTTGACAGCAGGGCGAAGTTTGCTATGCGTTCTGTCCACGGGGCTATAATTACGGTGTTTCTGGGCTGTCTGTATGGCGGGTAGCCTTCGGGCCAGAGCGATCTAAGCAGGTATAGATCGTCGTTGGTTTGGTTTCTGTAGCCTACGAGTATTCCTACTAAGTCTGTCTGCGCTTGGGCTTCCGCCCCTGCGGCGACGCTTGACTTCGCCCACACCCCGTTGTATGGGATGTCGAAGCGGGGGATGCGGTAGCGCGGCGGATTGTAGTCGGGGTATACGGCGTACGGGGAGAGTTCCGCGAAGAGGCTGAGGCGCGCCCGGCGGCTGAGCGAAGCCGAAGGCCGATCGGGGAATAGCGATACGGCCGCCCGGCTCGTCGGGGCGGTATGGGATGTTGTCGCTTCGGCGTTTGTTGATACTAATTGCCCGTTGTCGTACGCGGGGGTATAGAGCGTGTCGAAGCCTAAGAACAGCGCGGCGCCGGCGCTTACATTTACGGCGGCGGTCGTATGCCGGAGTTTGAATTCTCGTTTGTAAAATGCCTCCGCGCGGTATTCGGAGAAGGTGTATTCGTCGTCGCCGAATGTTTTCATGTGTTTGACCATGCTCTTGGCGGCCAATCCGACGCCGCTGGGCAGGGCGGCGTCGGCGTCGGCGATAAAGCTGAGCGCGTCGCCGCTGCCGGTCGCGATCGCCGTGTCGGCCTTTGACCGCAGCTCCTCGTTTATCAGGGCGGCCTTGGCGTTTACGCGTAGCGGGCGCAGTTCTTTGTCTGTTATGGAGGCGTCGAATCGGTACATGGTTCTGTATAGCGCCGCCCACTTGAGCCTGTCCGGCGTCTTAGCGGGCAGGTTTAGGGCGTATTCGTTTTTCAGGTCGGTGAATGAGAACGCGGCGTGGATTTTGGAGGAGTCGGCGTTCTCCCGCAGCAGCGCGGCGCCCATGGAGTTCTCGTCTACGTGCGGGTTGTAGCCGTTGTTCACGATGTTTGAGGTATCGGAATAGAAAGTTTTGTAGAAGTTCATAATATCGTTGCGCTCGTGGTTGAAGCGCTGTCCGTTTAGATAGTTGGAGTGCGAGTAGGCGCTGAGCATTAGGCTATGGCTCAGCGGGCGGCTCAGGCGGAGGTTCAGGGTGTTTTTGCTGAAAGCGCCGTTTTCCCAGAAGACGTGGAACTCCGGAAAGGTCATCGCCGCGGGGTACGGGGTGTACGGCAACCCGTTTTGCGGGTCTATCGCGAATGACTCCGTTTCCGCGCCCGACAGCAGCCCGGCGCCGAAGAAGCGCGGGGAGTAGGGGAGAAACGGCGGTTGCGCCGTTATAGGCGCGTAGGGGTAGCCGGCTTGCGGCCACGCGGGGTTGCCGTAGCAGAGCAGCCGGTTTAGGCTGTTTGACAAGGAGAACGGTATGGCCACCGATGTAAGGGCGCGGTAGCGCAGTATCTCCGGAGCGGTGGCGCCGTCGTCTCGGAAGAGGTCGGATTGGGAGTGCGACGCCGGGTCGAACGGTCGCGGGGCGTTGCGGTAGGCCTCGGCGCGCGCCGCCCGCGCGGAGTCGTTTACGGTCCGTATGTATGCGGTATCGACGGCGGCCGCGGCGGCGGTGTCTTTGGGCGCTGGGTCGCCGGGTATGCCGGCGGTCAGGTCGGCCGCGGCGGTTGCGGTCAGCGCGGCGGTTATCAGGGTAACGGTTAGATATCGCATTGATTGAAAATACAATTTTCGTCCGTCCCAAGTAAAATAAAAAGTACGTGTTTGATAAAATTGTCATAAAAAAAGGAAAATATCGCCGTCGCGGCCGATGGAATATATATATTTAATAAAGCGGCGGCTATCCCAAGCAACCTGGTGGCTTTCGCAAATTCGTATATGCCCGGGAGACGGCTATGAAAGCGGACGGACACTTACTAGCTCACGTGCTGGAGTACACGCCGATAGGGATACTGATCTTTCAGCGCGATTCTATCGCCGTGTTCGTCAATCAATACGTGCTGACGCTTTTCGACTGCGACCGGGAGGATGTGTTGTCCAACACCTTCAAGGAGTTGGCCGACAAGGTCATGGGCAAGGTAAAGCGGGAAGTTGACGTGGCGCCCATAATGGAGGGCTTTGCCTCGGGGACGCTCTCCGACTACAAGGTGGAGCTGGTGTTCGACAGTCGCCCCGACATCGTCTGCCGCTTCAGCGCCTTTGAGGTCGAGGCGACCGGCCCCTACCCGGATTGCACGGTGCTCGTGATCCGCGACATCACGCACGAGCAGAGGGTGGCCGAGCTTGTGGAGGCCAAAAATATCCAAATGGCCAAGATGAACACCGAGCTCACCCGATCTTTGGCCGAATTGAAGAAAGTCTCCGATCTCAAGTCGAACTTCCTAAGCATCGCCTCTCACGAGCTGAACACCCCGCTCACCTCCATAAAGGGCTACTCCGACATAATAATAGACAATATGCGCGACAAGGTCGATCCGAGCGTCTACCGGATGATAGAGAGCATCGGGCGCGCCGCCGACAGGCTGCACAAGGTCGTCAACAACATCCTCGACGTCACAAAGATAGAGCGCGGCCGCCTGCGCCTGCGCCCCGAGATTATGGACCTCGGCGCGACAATGCGCGACTGCGTGGAGGAGATGACCCAAATCGCCCAAAAGCGCAACATCGTCTTCTATGCCGACGCGCCGGAGACGCTGCCCCAGTTCTACGGCGACAAGCACCGTATGATGCAGGTGTTCGCAAACCTCATGAACAACGCGCTGAAATACTCCCCCGACGGCTCCACGGTCAACGTGGCGATCGCCGTGGACGGCGAGAGCTTCCACATCACCGTCGCCGACAACGGCATCGGCATAGACAAGAGCGAGCAAAAGAATATCTTCGCCCCGTTCTACGAAATCGGCAGCGCCAACCGCCACTCTACCGACCCCTCAAAGTTCATGGGCGGCGGAAGCGGGCTGGGGCTCTCCATAGTCAAAGGGATCGTGGAGCGCCACGGCGGAACCGTTTGGGTGGAGAGCAACGGCACCGACGACGGCACCTTCCCGGGCAGCACATTCCACGTCTTGCTGCCGCTGAACTCCGAGATAAGCTGGGATGACGACGAGTCGAACCTCTCCGAGAGCCGCCTGCAAGAGGCCGACAACATAGACCTAAACGCCATAGACGAGGAGGATCTGGAGAAACCGGTTATACTGTTCATAGACCAAGACAAGGAGTCGACCGCGCTGGCCAGTACGGTGATCGAGAACGTCTACGACATCTTGGTGGTGGAGAGCGGCGAACAGGGCCTGATCACCGCGCTGACCCAAAAGCCCTCCCTAATCCTCATAGACTCGCGCCTGCCCGGCCTCGACGGGTACACCATGTGCCGCATCCTGCGTTCGCTTGACGAAACAAAGAACATCCCCATAGCGATCTTCTCCGCCGGCGTGCAGGACGAAGAGATACGGAAGGGCTTCTCCTGCGGGGCGGACGATTTTGTGGTGAAACCGTTCACCGGCAGGGAGTTGGTTGAAAAGGTTTGCCGCCTCTTGATGAAGAAAAAACAAGACGATGTGTACAAATAAAAAGGGCGGGTTTGACTGAACCCGCCCTTGCAACGTCAAAATTCGGTATCGCGCCGCTTATCGCGCCAAACGCTCCATAGTTTCCTTGTCCACATTCTCTTTCAGGGCCTCTTTGAACGACCGGTCCAGCGTTATGGGGTCGGCGTTCGGGTCGTCGATGTCGACGATGTAGACGGGCGTCGGGTTGTCTAAGTAGCCCATAACCTCGGCGGCCTCGAATGCCATCGACTTAGACGCCGCGCTCTTTGCGCTAATCTTCGTCAGCTCGTTCTTCTGAACATACCCCTCGTCGCCGGAAGAGGAGCGCACCTTGTAGTGGTTCTTCTTCGTTTCGAGGATCGTGAGGACGTCGTTCGTTCCCACCGTGGCGATGGGCGACTCGTACGCCTCGCGTATCTCGTTAGCGTAAATCTTCGTGTCGCTCTTCTTAGGCTGCATTTGATCGGCAGCTTGAACGAAACTCGCCGCGACGGCCACCGTCGCGACCATTAAGGCCAGCTTTGAAACTTTGTTTAAGCGCATGATATGCTCCTTTTTTTACGTTATTCGGTACCGGGATGCCGGCGGTCGCCCCGGTATCGGATATACAAACCCGCCTACTATATAAATTAATACATTTATTCGCGAAAGTCAACTTTTTTTTATTTTTTTGCGACCGCCCGCCGTCCGCTTACTTCCCGACGCTCACCCTCTCCATGCTCTCCCTATCAACGTTCTCCTTCAACGCGTCTTTAAACGACCTGTTCAGAACGATAGGATCCTGCTCCGCCGCGTCTATGTCTATGATAGCCACCGGGCTTGGCGTGTCGCCGTATCCCAAAACGTCCAAAGCGTTGAAGCTCATAGACTTAGACGCCGCGCTCTGCGCGCTCGCGCTTGCCGGCTCGGCCTTCTTCGGCTGCTTCTGAGCTTGGGCGAAACCCACCGCGACGGCTACCGTCACGACCGCTAAGGCTAATTTGGACAGTTTCATGATACCCTCCTTGCATATTGTTTATTGTTATAGGAACGGCAGGCGTACCCCGCCTCCCAATATATAGATTACCATACTTTTTTGGTAAAGTCAATGACTTTATTAATTGCAAGCGAATAATTTTTTTTATACCGCCGCCACGTCCATCGCCCTCGCCGCCTTAGTCTCGTCCAGCCGTCCCACGGGCGTCGTGACCGGGCAGGCGTGCAACGACTTCGGGTCGGACGCCGCTACGCCGGCGATCTCCGCCATAGCGCCTATGAACGCGTCCAGCGACTCCTTGCCCTCCGTCTCCGTCGGCTCTATCATCAGCGCCTCCTTCACGATCAGCGGGAAGTACACGGTAGGCGGGTGGAAGCCCTTGTCTATGAGCGCCTTGGCGATGTCCACCGCCTTAACCCCCGCCTCGGCCTGGCGCGACGCCGACAGCACGCACTCGTGCATGCAGGTCTTGGGGTATGGCGCGTCGTAATGTTCCAATAGCGAGCGCATGACGTAATTGGCGTTCAGCACCGCCTGCTCGCTGACCTCAAGCAGACCCTTCCCCCCCATCATCAATATATAAGCGTAGGCCTTCAGGCAGACGGAGAAGTTGCCGTAGAAGGGGGCGACCGGGCCGATAGTGTCGGGGTAGTCGGCGTTTGGGGCTAAAGCGTAATCGTCGTCGGCGTCGACCCTAACGACCCTGGGTATCGGCAGGAACGGCTCCAAAAACGCCTTGACCCCCACCGGCCCCGACCCCGGCCCGCCGCCGCCGTGCGGGGTCGCGAAGGTCTTGTGCAGGTTCACGTGCATCACGTCGAAGCCGCAGTCCCCCGGGCGGAACTTGCCCATCACCGCGTTCAGATTCGCGCCGTCGCAGTACAAGAGCGCCCCGCGCGAGCGGACGATCTCCGCGATCTCCGCAACTCGCGGGTTGAACAGGCCGAGCGTGTTCGGGTTGGTCATCATCAGCGCCGCGGTGTCGTCCCCTATTATCTCCCGCAGCTTCTCAACGTCCAAAAGCCCGCTCTTCGGGTCGGTCGGTACCGTCCGCACCGTGAACCCCGCCGCCGCGGCGCTGGCCGGGTTCGTCCCGTGCGCCTCGTCCGGTATCAGCACAACCCTTTTGTCCGCCCCCTTTTTGCGGTGATATGCCGCGATAAGCATCATCCCCGTAAGCTCGCCGTGCGCGCCGGCCAGCGGCTGCAAGGTGAAGGCGTCCATCCCCGTGACGTTGCAGAGCAGCCGCTCTAAGCCGTGGACGACCGCGAGCGCCCCTTGGACGCGCTTATGTCCGCCGGAGAGCTGCGCCGTCATCGGGTGGATCGACGAAAAGCCGCTCAGGGCGGCGATCCGTTCGCAGACCTTAGGGTTGTACTTCATAGTACAGGAGCCGAGCGGGTATAAGTTGTCGTCCACCCCGAAGTTCATCCGTGAGAGGGCGGTGAAGTGGCGGACGACGTCAGGCTCGGAGAGCTCGCAGAGGTTGAGGGGCTGCGTACGCCTGTAGCGGTCGGGGATGGCGATTGTGTCGTCGTGCTTGGGGAGGGTCACTCCTTTGCGCCCGGGGGTAGATTTTTCAAAGATTGTCTGCATAATGCCGTACGCTCCTTTAAAATCTTAAAATCTTAAAACCTTAAAATCATTTTTAGACGGAAGGCTTCGCCTTCCATAGATAAATCGGGGGGCTAAACCCCCCGATTTTCAGTCAACGTCAACACATAAAGTCAAAATCTTTCTTTGTTTTGACTTTGATTTTGATTGAAAATGCGGGGCATAGCCCCGCATTTATCTATG